>Ga0307513_10002809_pt1 | contig 23887 bp, 21 predicted proteins | sample 15_EM_MG_FD_202174 | JGI IMG/M metagenome (GOLD analysis project Ga0307513, IMG submission 202174) | Populus trichocarpa ectomycorrhiza microbial communities from riparian zone in the Pacific Northwest, United States - 15_EM | ecosystem: Host-associated > Plants > Roots > Unclassified | place...
AATCACAACGGTTGGCAACCCCCCCCCCCCCCCCCCCTGTTCGGGCAAGAGATGACTTGATAAAACTCATCAGAATATCTTCAAATTCCCCCATAGCGCTATTCTACTCTTTACAGAGTAGGTTCACATCAGACAGAGGGCAGCAAATGTCTTTAAGATTGTCGCCGTACGAATCGGAACTCCATAGTTTCTGGGGTAAATCTTGGTATCAAAATTTGCATGAATAACAGAGGCAGGAATAGTAAAAACGTTGCACGCCAGGAAGGCGTACTTGGGTTGTTGCCTTCCTAGGAGGGCATTAACGTCAGCAGAATCAATGGGCAGAGAGATCAGCCACCGAATGGCGGTATTATCCTTTCTATATAAGTACCTCACAAGGCTAGTTTACAATCATATCATATTCAGCCACAAAAACCACTATGATCGGTATCCTGCGCTCAAACAGTCGTACCCGATTTTTCCTGCGCTCTCGCTCAATGTCCCCTTGATGCCGGCAGCGTCGGGTCCCTCAGAACACAGGATTGAGGTAACAAAACTCTCCGCATTAACTATCAATCATTAGTGCCATATTATAGCGCTTGATGGTAGGAAAAACTTACTTTCAGCACCAAGTGAATTGGTATGAATGTTATCATTAGGGAATAGCTTCATCACCTCCGTATGTCCTAGCTTTTGGAACCGAATAACAGAGTACGCAGTATGATCCAGGAATAGGACATTTTCCGTCTTGGATACCTAAATTTGGTCAATGGCACATTGGTAAAACTAGGTATGGAGGTAAACTAACATCCCGCGAATACTCAGTGAATGGCCAGGACTTCTGCAGGGTAGTATTATAATTGGCCCATTCCATAAGTGGTACCATTCCAGAAAGAACCGGTACCGCGCTGACCGCCCTCAAGTCCGCAATCATCTGTCTAAGATAGCTACCGTAGGTTCGCACAACTTCATCCTGGCCAGTGGAGTTCTTCACTATCACCGTCTGCTCGCCTACTCCCGAAATAACCGCTCGGTCTACACCGACGTCTGCGCCGGTGCCGGGTGTGCCGGGGTCGTTGTGGCCCATCTCAATGACCACGTAGTCACCCGGAGAAGTCTGGTCGAGCAATTGAGTCCATAGGCCTTCATTGATGAATGAACGGGTCGAACGGCCCCCTTTTGCACTGTTTACAAAAGTATCGGTAAAAAAGGAGTGGAGATAGTATCCGAAACCTTGCACGCCGGTGGTTTGGGGGCCGTACTCTGCTGCTGTACTATCCGAGCAAAGGAATATCTTAGTGTACTTTGCAGTCGGTGTAGGCTTTGCAGCGGAGAGAGTAGTAAGGGCGAGAAATGGAAGGAGAGAGAACTTCATGATTGACTGCCTCGAGGAATTAGCTTCGAGGGAAGACAGGATTGCCGGAGAATCGACCTTCTTTAAGTACTAATTTCGGTTTGTTGTCTTTGATTACGGCCCCATGCCTCTCTGGACCCCATGGCCTGCAACGTACTGAACGGTCTAAATTGAGGGGTATCGGAGAAAAGTGCAGAGATATTCAACTGCCTAAAGCCTGAGGAAACAAATGTTCTCACCACGTGAAACCCGTTTCTGGTGTCGCTGCCGTTTCTGCTAGACTGGGATGTGCTCAGGGTTCTCCGGAATACCCTCTTCGGGCCATGGTTCACCGAACACGTCGGGGCAGAGTCCGGGCAACAGGGTATTGATGTTTGCCCTGGGCGAAAGGAGGACGCTGTGAATCCTTGAAACTGTCTTTTGAATGGGCTGTATGGCGCTGGCCTGAGCTATCACGATGATTAAGATGGGCGTGTTGCTTTTATGTATGTAGCGAATGATTCTTTGTGACCTAACCACGTAGGGCACAAGTTATCGAAAAGTACCATCTGATCCTTCTACCCTAAGCCCTACACCTATAAATAGCGAGGTATCCCTAGCCAATTAGATAGAATAGAAGGAAGGAAGGAAATGGGGGGGGGGCAAAAAAAAACACGGCACATACAGATTCCTCTTAACTTACTGGGTTGAAAACACAAACTAAAGCCGCTGGATCTCCCCATTGCCAAGAGGTGGGCAATATTAGAGAGTCTGCTCAAGGAGACCTAGGTTGTAGGGAGATAGTTAACCTAAAAGCCTTGGACACCTAGATTTCAGCCCTGAAGAAATTTGATTACCGCAGAACAAAAATCAGCAACGACACAATGCACTTTGGCCATTTAGATGTTTTCCAATGTTGTGACAGGCTCTAGAAAGATATTTCTTTCATCAATAGGTAGTGCTATCATATCATCCTTAACTTCGTTACATCCCCAGACTGAGATTCTTGGCGATGCAGGTCAGCTCTTAGTAGTATTAGTAAAAGTAGGGTGGAAACACACTTGACAATCCATTGCGTTCCCCCCTTGCGCACTCACCTCTCTCTTCACAATCTATTTAGTGATTTTAGTGGTCGTAATACTAGGTATTCAGTTACAAATTATGACTTGTTTTACGCTGGCTTGTACGGTTGGCCGACTAATGAATGGTAGCCCAAAATCCAGATTCGAGCTGGAGACAAATTTGGGGGCGATGCGATATTAGTCTGTACATTCAACTGTCACCCGGGTGCCAAGCTAGTTACACCTGTTGGGCAAACTCTCTATTAAGGCCCTGTTCGGTATGCTATAAATGCTATGGGATTTTTATTTTTATGGAAGATTTTTATGGTATTATATTTTTATGATTGATAAAGTTGTGTTGGGCAGCAGCAAATGCATGGTACCGGTACGGTTCAATCCAGAAGCTCCGGGGAGGAGTCATCTAGATTACTAAGTGGTAATACACTCCCGCAGAAACCTAATTCTCCGGTTATCTAGGCCCCGGCCTCTAATGTTTTTCTCGGGAGTTGGCATGTCACTGCAGTGGGGTCGGCTTAGGTTGGATACGGTTACATACAGTAGCCTCATTGATTCGGGGTGTTGGGTATGGAGCTTTCATTGTACCAGACTTATTTGCATCTCACATAATTTATTATAAGTTCGGGACACTGCAGCAGTGTTGGATAAGGTGGGCGCGGCGGAGGCGAGAGACCCATTTAAACTATATAAAGTTTGGGATAATATTATACTATGATATGGAAAACATAACGGGGAACCCCCCCCCAACACGCTCCCAACCACCTCCCACCCCAACACCCTCTCCATCTCCTCTCACCTCATTGCCCCTTCCCCTGCTGCCACGTCTGGCCCGCTCCCTGCCTTCTGCCAACGCTCCTCCGCCCTAGGTTTGCGTTCGGCCGGGACCCTAGCGGGGGGCCCCTGCTGCTTGGCCGGGGCTCTGGCGGGGGCTTGGCGGGGGCTCTCTTTTCGCGGCTTGCTTCTCTCTCCGCTCATGCTGGCGTAGAAGCTCGTCGTTTGTGATGTTCATGGCCACGGGCACAACGCCCGCGGCGAAAGTTGCGATTGGCATCGCATGTATACTGAGTGTAGTAGGGCACGGGCAGCCGCCCTGGTTCAGTGTTAAGCGTCCCGTCTGCCCTGTAGCCTGTAGGCACCGCCAGGACTGCAGTCCCGGGCGTCCCGGGCGTCTGTAGGGCAAGAGCGTCCGTCCTTTGGCAAAGACTGCCGCCTAAGAGGGCGACTGTAGGGCCCTACAGTCCTCAACGGATCGGTAACTCCCGAATCGTACCTGCAGTCCTCAACGGATCGGTAACTCCCGAATCGTACCTGCAGTCCTCACCCGTCATCTGCACTCCTCGCCGGTTACCTGTAGGGCCCGCCAGTCACCTACAGGGCCCGCCCGTCATCCAGAGTTACCCAGAAAATCGCGCCACCTGAGACACCTGCAGTCCGGACGGACGCCAAGATACCCGTCCGTCCCGGGCGCCCTTTTAGGTACTATACTGCAGTCCGTCCCGTCCGAACCCAAAGACGGACGGACTGGACGCTTGGGAACACTGCCCTGGTTGTCTTGTGAAGAGCATAGGACGGCGTTGAGGGTAAATCGATGGTGTGCACACATGTTTGTTAAGCCTATTTAGTTAGCAGCCGCGCGTACCTGAGAATGAACAAGTTCTCTCTCACCTCCACCACGCCTACCCCATCCGACACATACTAGCAGTGAGAAAATTTTGAAGGCAAGAAGATTTGCAAGAGCAAACTTGTGAAGATTAGAAAGGGGGAGTTGATGGCGGCCCTGAGAGCCCGGAGGCGAAGGCCACTTTCTTTAAAGTCCACAATCACTTAGTGAACCTAAGCGTCTAGTCCGTCTTTGGGTGCTGAAGAGACAAAAACGGGGCCCGAAATGTGCTCTGGGGCAGGCTGTAGAAAATCCCTTTCCGGGAAGTGAATGATCGAAAAGGGGAAATCGTTAAAAGAAAAGAACGAGAAAAACATTTCTAGTAGGGGCAAACACCGATCGTACAGCCGGAAGGCAAAGTCTCTAAAGCCAGAAGGAAGAAGATCACGAATAGTTCCAGGTAATAGGAGCTCGAACAATCACTGAGAAAAAGAAAAAGAAAAGAAAAACTTTAGGCAAACTGAAAAGTCCTCCATACGAGGGGGTTGTAAGATGTTGAGTGCAGCAGGGTACGGGCAGCCACCCTAGTTATGATGTGGAGAGCGTAGGACAGGGTTGAGGGCAAACCAATGGTTGCGCCCACATGTTTGTTAGTCCTATTTAGTTAGCAGCCGCGCGCACCCGAGAATTATCAAGTTCTTTCCTACCTCCGCCACGCCCATCCAACATAAGAGTGATCGTTCTCTCTCCCCCCCTATAAACCCTAGAACTTGTGACCGCTACTACGACTACCGATAACCACGACTACTAACTAAAGCCATTCCGCCGCCCACGCAGCCTATAAAGTAAACAGGAAGCTATAAAAACCCTTTCCACTAGCACACCCGGTAACTCGCCCCACAATACGGACAGGACCGACGGCAGTACCAGAATGAATGCCCAGGGCAGACGGGTATCTTGGCGTCCGTCTGGATAAGTGCCCGGGAAGGACTGGCGGGGATAGCAGGTCTTAGGTTGCGCAATGAACCAGGCTGCCGGATAGGGCTATGTTCTAATATACCCTATGATAGGGGTTTGACTACCAAGGCTGGCTCAATACCGATAGGGTAAGTTATGCAACGGCCCGAACCTCGTATCGTGCTTGGGAGCAGGCACGGCACCAAGTGGGATGCGACACCACGGGATGCAACGGGAGATGCAACGGGGGGCGCCTTGGCATAAAATTCGGTGTTGAAACGCTTTTAACACTGACGGGGTATGATATCATATTATACATAAAAATAAAAGTAAAAAAGTAACTGCATTGTAATCCCGATTTGAAGATAGATTTGGTTTTTGTGCAACAAATTTTATGCTAAGGCGTCCCCCGTTGCGTCCCACTTGGTCCTGTGTCTAGACCGCACGAACAGTATGGGGGATATATCGTATTTCTCCGACTAGAAGGGTGAGGGCTCGTGAGTTGCTGTGTTATGCTGTCGGGTGGGCGGAGAGGGGGGAATGGGGGAGTTGGTGTTGGCTGCGTCACGGTGGGGGTGATTGCTATGCTGTGCTTGGTTTGGGTGGGATTGCTTGTTATTCCCTGCCTGTAAATTGTCCTAACTTCCTTATAAGTGCAGGGCATTGAAAGTATTGGATATGGTACGATATATTAAACATCAGAAACTACCCATGCTGGATCAGGGCCAATGGAATAGGGTGACCACAATATCTGGAAAGAGAGTGTACTCTGGGTCATCTTAAAACAATACTTGCTGTGTCATGTGGTGGGCAAGGTACTCTCATGATCATACAGTGCTCCGGGCCAGATTCCTTAAGAAAGAAACATCATTTCTTCTTATCATAGGCTCTATTCTCACTTTTTCATCTTACTAGTTTCTCAGACCTGGTTCCTGTAACTGCTTTCCGAGTTTTTGTGGGTTCTTAGTGTCGGGCTACATGAGCCGGATACCCTATTTCCTATTTTCAATGGGTCACCAGTGTATAATAAATAAGTCATTCTGGCCGAATGGTTAAAGTAACAGACAAGAAATCTGTTTCCATGGGCAGCATAGGTTCGAAACCTGTGGATGTCTTTTGTTTCAATTTTTATTTTCCCATAAGGAAAGAAAACCTAGCCCTGGCGATAAGGATGGGTTACACAGATAGGATAGCATGGTATGGTTCCGGTTATTACTGCGAAGCAGTTTTCTTTATTCTCAAATATTCGCCAAGATTTCCCACCTCCATCTCCTTGCATTAACTTCTGGGTGGGGCGCCACACTTTATTGCCTGGGAACTTTGTTGTCAAGACTGCACATACTAGAGAAAACATACCTGGCTGAAAAGGAGAAAATAGAGAAGCCATGCCGAATTATTCTAAGAAAAAGTAGTAAAGCTGGCGTCATAGTTCACTGGGAAGAAGGGGGTGAAAGGAATAAAAGGGGAAAGGCAGATGACCGCCCCCCTGTGGTTTGAACCGTTCTACCGGTCTATAAAGAAAAGAAAAAACAAGAAAAGCCGTCCATCTCTATCCGTCTTTATACAATCTTAGACTTTTCAGTACCTCCAGCCCGTGTTTCCCTACAGCCCCCATGGCCGCGTCTTGGACCAGTTTCTCAAACCGTGCAATCAACTGGGCGTTTGCCCTCGCTTCTTTCTCCTTGCTCTTAAACAATTTTTCTCTGGTGAGGAACCCTAGAAGTTATAAGGATATGCCAGCATTCGCCAACCTGAGTAAATAATTCAGAGGTGGTGCTTCAAGACTCAGGGTGCCCCCCCCCCTACAACAGCCAATTTTAGCACTCCCACCTGCCACTGCAGTGTTTTCAGAGTCTCTTTAACAACCCTAATGTCCTAGAAAATTGTCAATACTAAGGGCACCCCCTTAAAATGGCGTTCATTTCTTACTTAAGTTAACTCGGTAAAATTATCTTCAAGGCGGAAACAGTCCGAAGCATTTTGTCAAACATGTTTGCTCTCGGGTTGGGGGATGTGGTGGTTCGTATTCGACGGTTGTTAGGAAGGAGGGACTTCGTCACCTCCCGGCCATGTATGTGGCATCACCGACTGCTTGCGCTTTACGTTAGGTATCATGCGTTAGGTACGTTAGGTCTAGTACCACATTATGTCTCGTGCGTCGGCGCCAAGTTTTGGTCTCCTGTTTTTTCATAGTTGGATATTAGGTAAAGATGTGGTATAGCGAGAAGGCGGATGACACAATGGGACAGTGATGAGTCTGGATATGTGTAATGCCAATAGCTGATGGCTTACAACATGAATACCTGGCATGCTGATGAATTTAAATTGGATTGCCGGTATCGTTAAACAAGTCACAAGAGTTAATCGACCGGTTTTGTATGAACTCTCGTTCAAACCGGCACAAGTTAGAGATTGGTGAGAGGATGGATAACAGATTCAACGCCCGAACCTACCCACGAACCACCGGTAGACAGCTGTGTATGAGCATGCAATCACACATCGAAACCCCAGACTGAAAAGTTAACTCCATCACTATACCCTAGTATGATCAACCTCCTCGCATACCACATCTTTACTTAGTATGCGACTATGACAAGACAGGAAACCAAAACTTGGGGCCGACGTACGAGTAGTCTAGGTCATTGATGTTCAGAGCTAGGTTTCAAGCATTTTACGGGCAAAAAAGGTCTGAGGATGAGCGATACTATGATAGAAGCTGGCAGGGCAAACCTACGCCGTAAATGCGGTGTCATGTGCCTGAGTATGCACGTTAATCTTGGAGCTAAGGTATCCGAATTCTTAATGAATTGACACCTTGTTTTAGCCTGGGGGCTTTTTACTATAAGTCTCAGTTCTTTGGTTAAGGGGTTCTCCAGCCATATTGATCGACGAGCGCCCGATTGGAGCTAATGAAATAAATGGCGTTGTGAATGAGGAAAGATTTTTTTTTGTGAGAAGTGAGACAAAAGAATGGTTTAGCACCTCGGGGTGGCGGGGAACTCTGGGGGATATAAACACCCCAGAAGACGGCAACTGTGCGAGATAAGTGGCCGGCCAGCTTGTTGAAGAGTGGAAAGCGAGCACAGACAGCTTAGATACTGCACTCTGGGTAATGGAAATATTTAAAAAGGGATGATAAAATAATGTTTTGGTCTCCCTTATGCATCCATTTTCAAATATTCCCGCAAGGGCGAGTCTTCTCCTATGCGGTCTTTCCAGTGACCTGGGGGGATAGAACCGACTTTCCGCAGGTCCTACAGGCTCGTAATCTTCCCCGGGGTATGCCCTACCATCATCGGTACCCGGTTTTTGGTTATACAAATGTGTGAAGAGGGGGCTACCGTAAAAATTTAAATAATCGAACAGTCCGCTACAGTTTGTAGTCGAGAGCGCATTTAGAAAAGGGCAAAATCCACAGGGAGGAAACACGGGCGATATGGCACTTTATTCAATTACCGGTGTCCGGGTTCCTTCACTGCTCCAAATGTCCACATTTCCAACGAGTGACGATGCATGAATGCTGGTCATTGGACTATGCCAAAACTCGAACCCTTTAAACCTACGATCCTAAAAGCAGACAAACTCTATGGACTCAATTTATTGCTTGTTAAGATATCTACAAAAGACCAAGAGTTCGGCATTCCGTGGCTACCACAGCTATGATACCTCGTGACACTAGCGATGGCCAAAGCCTGCCAAACCGGAGTCTGACCAGGTGAAGTAGATATCTGATCCTGAGTTTGGAGGAACCCTCAAGACACTTTTCTGTTCTTGGAACTTAAAATATCGTAGGAGGCAGCATCCGCAAAGACCTAGGGGTATGGGTAGGACGTGTTGAAAAGGGAGAGGCCAAAGACGAGTGATGTATCATGAATATAATCCTGCTTTGCCTACCTTAATTGTGAGAACTAAACTAAACAAACCAATCGAATGGAGTAACGACGTATAAAATCTTAAGCCAAACCATGAGCCCACTTGTAAATAAATCTTAAGATTTTATCCACTACACGAAACAGCAGCCATCCAGCCTGCACCCCCATAACCAGAGGAAGTGCCGTCGGGAACTGGAGGGGCAGTTATACCTCATTACCCTATGGAGCGTGGAAGAGTTTATTGCAAAGTAAAAAATACTATACCCAAATTATGTGGGTTCACACTCAGAATGCCTAATTTCGGGTAATGGGTAAATGCAGTGGCACGCCGAAGTCAGAGGTATAGTTCTTGGACAAAAGTCATCGTTGGTTGCCCCCAAGTACCCACAAACACACCGAAATCGCCGAAATTCGAGGTCTCGAAAATCGCCATCTTGACCTGCACCACTGAATTAATTAAAATGAAGATTATATCAATCACTAACAGGGAACCTAGCAATATAGTAATTAAGATTTTTATAATGATCTTCATGGTTTTGTGTCTTGTATAGCTTAACAGGATGGGCTCATCAAGATCCAGGCGCCAAGCCTCGAGAATTTGTGTGGTGACCATACAAAAAGGTACCTGATTTCAAAATGGCAAATTTTAAATGATTGCAGTTCACTCAATCTGATACCATTTGCTCCAATATTTAAATTAGCCATTTATAATTGGCAGAATTACGATTTCACCATGAATTGAACTATTTGCATAACAGATGATGGAGTTCTCGGGCCCCAAAGAATGGCATTTTTGGTGTAAAACAGGCCACCAACGATAACCTTTGTCCAGGTTCTGTACAATTTAGTCGCCTAATATGAAGGACAGCGGGGGCGTTGGCTAATTGGCGGAGTTTACCACATCGTAGGACGTCCGGACCCACAGTGTTAGCATGTCACACGCTACCCAATGATACTGCTAGTAGATACAGCTTTATTTGGCTTACTATTCTAAAAATTTGGGTAGCACTATAGAAGCAGGGGATTCAGGATACGAAAAGAAAGAGAAGAGCTCCAGCATAGATTGATAAACTCTTGGAATAGTATAGAAATACTTTAGTATCCCCGTATGTCCACCACCTCGTCCCATACAAACCTAGCAGATATAGCCACAATCATCAATCCTACAATCAAAAGTATGGCCCTGCGGAAATAATAGAGCACTGAAAAGATACACCAGAAGAGCATGATACAGGAAAGCAATTCCAACACTGGCATCAGCCCGAAGATGTAGATAGCGGCACAGAATAGCGAGAGCATAAGCAGGGCTTGGAAGCTACTGATAGGTGGTAACCGACTCAGCCCAGCCAGGAAGGAGGTCTGTTTCCGCGGCGCTGAGGGCTTTGCCATTTCGTTGCGCGTCAATATCGGTGCTATGTTTGACCGACCGGACCTGGTCTCTGGTAGTGACGGTACTGCTATCTTCACCTCCCGGATGGAAGGTGCACTTAAAGTCTGAGGAATAGGCGGCGGCGGCGGTTGGCCCTTGCTATATTAGGCGTTAAACCCCGATTTAAGATTCGAGATCAGGAGCACATACACAAGCGAGTGACATATTAACGGAATAACCACTTCAACATGAACCTCATGTGCCCTTTTCGTCACCATATCAAGCACCTTATTCAGCCTCTTCCCAGCCCTATGATACCCAATACCATAGCTCCAGATCTGCCCGAACACCGGGATGAGGTGCACCAGCTCCTCGATTGTCTCTACAGTCACCTCATCTCTAAATTCCCCCGCCAACTCATCCTTGATGTGGTCTGCCATATCCTCCTTCTCCCAAAAGTCCCTCGCCCCACTTCCTATGGCCTTCTTCAGCTTCTTCTTCACCTGGCCCTTGAGAACCTTCTCCGGATTTGTCTCGACTAGCTTTGCCTTGAGGGCTATGTCGAAGAGTTCCGCTTCCAGGCCCCCGTCGAGTCCAAAAGACTTTAAAGCTTTCGAAGCGAAGAATAGAACACCACCGGCTTTTACCACTACCTTACCCATGGGGATTGCGCCGGCCACGGCAGTTCCCTGGACCACCGAAACCCAGGTACCGGAGTTTTGCAGCGCTTGGGCTCTGGAGGAGAGGGTTGTTTGGGCGTAAGCTTTCAAGTGGTCATTCAGAAGGGATCTTCTGGTCTCAATAGCGTTCGGGGGGAGGTAACATTGACGAAGGAAGACTTGGGCTTCGGCTTCGTAGTAGTTGTGCCACTGGGGGAATGTTGTTATGCCGTTGGCCATTGTGGATTGAGAACCGGTAGGTAGACTATCTTGAAGATAGTATTATATCTGAAATCTCCTACAAGCGGGCCAGGATGATTTTATCTTTTATCTCGCGTCCCCCAGCTTAGGAGGCTGTGCTTCAGCCACCTCCGCATTGCTCACATTTTAGTAAGGCTACGTGTGCTCAAGTGCTTGATTGGAAGGTATCTCACTTCCACGAGAGCCTCACACCCCGCTTGAACTTGATTGGTTACACAAGGAGAACAGAGAACAAATGAGAGGTTTCCACCGGGGGGAGGCTCCAGATCATCCAATCAAGGTTTCTGTTTTTCAACCGCAGCTCGGTTCCGAATAGAGGTTTTGGATAACAAACGGTCTCATGTTACAAGCTCTACGAGTGCACTCCCATTCGCAAAGTCTTCGTGGAAAGACGGGTACTGTGGCAATGTCTTGACGGCAGTGAAGGTACTGATACAAGATTTTGTGCATAATCTGAACTGTAAAGGTTATCCTGGTACCTTCATTGCTACCAAGACATTGCCACCAAGACGTTGCCACAGTAACTTACCTGTCTTTCCACGAAGACTTTGCGAATGGGAGTGTACACTTTACCTTGGTATATTAAGTCTAGTATCACATAATGTACCCTGCTCGTGAGCCGCGCCAAATTTTGGTATCCTATCTTGTCATAGTCGGTCATTAGGTAAAGATATTGTATAGAGGGGAGGTGCATTTCACCGGCCGGGAACGGCTTGAGGATGATCGATACCATGACGGGAGCTAGCAGCGGGAGCTAGCAGGGCAAACCTACGTAAATTCGATCCCATATGCTTGAATATGTATGCTAATCTTGGAGCTAAGGTATCTAAATTCTCAATAAATTGACACATTGTTTCAACTTAGGGGTTTTTCGCTGTAGGTCTCAGGTTCTCTAGTCAAGGGGTTTCCCAGTCATATCAATCGACGAGCATCCAATTGGAGCTAATGAAATAGATGGCGTTGTGAATGAAGAAGGAAAAAAAGAATTTTGTGAGAAATGAGATAAAAGAATGATTCCGCTCGGGCTCGAACCGGGGGTGGCAGGGAAATCTGGGGGATATATAATAGACACCCTAGAAGACGGCGATTGTGCGAGATAAGTGGCCGGCCGGCTTGTCGAAGAGTTGCAAAAGAGCACAGACAGATTAGATACTGCTTTCTGGGTAATGGAAAATTTTAAAAAGGAATGATAATAGTGTTTTAGTCTCCCTTATGCATAGACATTTTCAAATATTCTCGCAATGGCGGGGGGGATATAACCTACTTCCCGCAGGGCCCACAGGCCTCGTAATCTTCCCCGGGCTATGCTCCATCGTCATGGGTATGTACCCGTTTTTTGGTTATACAAATGTGGGAAGAGCGGGCTACAGTAAATCCCCAAATAATCGAACAGTCAGTCCGCTACACTTTGTAGTCGAGAGATCACTCCATTTAGAAAAGGGCGAAAGCCACAGGAGGAAAAGCGGGCAACATGGCACTTTATTCAATTACTAGTATCAGGGTTCCTTCACTGCTCCAAATGTCCACATTTCCAACGAGAGGCGATGCATAGATGTTGACCATTGGCCCATGCCAAGCTCGATCCCAAAAAGCCTACGATCCCAAAAAGCAGAAAAACTATGGACTCGATTTATTGCTTGTTAAAATATCTACGAAAGCCCAAGAGTTCGGCATTCCGTGGCTACCACCGCTACTTCATGACTATAGTGATGGCTAAAGCCTGCCGAACAGGAGTTCAACCGAGGAAGTAGATATCTGATCCTGAGTTTGGAAGAACCTTCAAGACACTTTTCTGTTCTTGGAAATTTAAAGTATTGCAGGAAGCAGCGCCCGCAAAGGCCTATGGGTATAGGTAGGACGTGTTGAAAAGGGGGGGGGGGCAAAGACGAGTGATGTCCCATGAATATACCCCTACTCTACCTACCTTAGGGGCTGTTTGGCGTGACAATTTTGCGAAGTTTGGCTAGCTACAAGTCATGGCTGTGGAACCACGGTTGGAGAACCTCATACCCTATGTCAGAAACAGTCAAAAATTTGGTGCTGGTTGCTGCAAACCCTGGTTTGTAATTCACGTCAACCAAACAGTCCTGTAGTTACAAACCACGGTTTGGATGGAAACCATGGTTTGCCATCCGAAAATTGTCACGCCAAACAGCCCCTTAGTTATGAGAACTAGACTACCGTAGATAAACGAACCGAATGGAGTAACCACGCATAAAATCTTAAACTTAAACATAAGCCCACTCATAAACAAATCTTCGGATTTTAACCACTCCCCGAAACAACGACCACCCCTGCCGCACCCCGGAACCCGAAGCAGCGCCATCGGGGACTGGGGAAACAGTTATACCTCATTACTCTATGGAGCAAGGAAGCGCTTATTGGGAGTAGCAAAGCAGAAGGTACTGTACCCAAATTATGTGGGTTCACACTCAGAATGCCTAATTTCGGGTAATGGACAAATGCAGTAGCACTCTGAAGTGAGAAGTATAATTTAGTCGCCTATGTGAGGGGCAGCGGGGGCGGTGGCTGATTGGCGGAGTTTACCACATCGTAGGGCGTCTGGGCCCATAGTCCACTAGAGCATATCACATGCTACCCGATGATACTACTAGTAGACACAGCCTTATTCGGCTTAATATTTTGGCGGCTTAGGTAGCCCTATGAGAGCAGGGGATTCAGGATCCGAAAGGAAAGAGAAGAGCTCCAGCATGGATTGAATAACTCTTAGAATAGTTATAGAAACACTTTAGTATCTCCGTAGCCACCTTAACTATCTACATCAAGTACATAGTTTACCACCTGGTCGCATATAGAGTTAGCCCATATAACTGTTCAAAATATGGCTATGGTGCATAATCTTATACTCCAGAACACCAGATAAGAAAACACATAAGAAAACCTTTAATTGTTATCATAAAATATTAGCGAAATATATGCAATTATATCTTAACTGTAGTAATGCCTGCCGTGTACAGGTGAAACCAGGAACACATACTAAGTAGAGAAATATATGATATTATCAATAGGAATATACATATGAAACGTATTATAAAAAAACAACAATAGCCACAATCACCAATCCCACAAACATAACCACAATCATGAATCCTATATACACAGCCATAACGACCAATCCTATAAATCCACTGACAACCGCAATCATCAATCCTAAAATGAAATATAGGAAATAATAGGGCACTAAAAGGATACACTTGCACCCAAAGACCATAATCCGGAAAAGCGATACCAACACTGGCACCAGCCCGAAGATGTAGATAGCGGCAGAGAATAATGAGAGCATAAGCAAGGCTTGGAGGCTACTGGTCTGCGGTAACTGACTGGGCCTAACCAGGAAGGAGGTCTGTCTCCGCGGCGCTGGAGGCTTTGTCATTGCACCCCACGTCAATAGCGGTGCTATGTTTGATCGACCGGACCTGGCCTCTTCTAGTAGGAACGGGACTTCTTTCTTCACCTCCCACACGGAAGGTACACTTAAAGTGTAAGGGATAGGCAGGGGCGGTCGGTCCTTGCTATATCTATATCAAGCGTTAAACCCCGATTTAAGATTCGAGATCAGGAGAACATACACAAGTGTGTGGCATATCAATGGAACAACCAATCCAACGTGAACTTCGTGTGCCCTTTCAGTCACCATATCAAGCACCTTATTCAGCCTCTTCTCAGCCCTATGATACCCAACACCATAGCTCCAGATCTGCCCGAACACCGGGATGAGGTGCACCAGCTCCTCGATTGTCTCTACAATAACCTCCTCACTAAATTCCTTTGTCAACTCGTCCCTGATGCGGTCCGCCATGCCCTCCTTCTCCCAAAAGCCTTTCACCCCACTCTTGATGGCATTCCTTAGCTCCTTCTCCACCTGGCCCTTGGGAACCTTCTCCGTATTTGTCTCGATTAGCTTTGCCTTGAGGGCTATGTCGAAGAGTTCAGCTTCCAGGTCCCCGTCGAGCCCGAAAGACTCTAAAGCTTTCGAAGCGAAGAATAGAACACCACCGGCTTTTACCACTACCTTACCCATGGGGATTGCGCCGGCCACGGCAGTTCCCTGGACCACCGAAGCCCAGGCATCGGAGTTTCGCAGCACTTGGGCTCTAGAGGAGAGGGTTGTTTGGGCGTAAGCTTTCAAGTGGTCATTCAGAAGGGATCTTCTGGTCTCAATAGCGTTCGGGGGGAGGTAACATTGACGAAGGAAGACTTGGGCTTTGGCTTCGTAGTAGTTGTGCCATTGGGAGAGCGCTGTTATGCCGCTGGCCATTGTGGATTGAAATCTGGTGGGTAGACTATCTTGTAGATAGTGTTTTCTCTGAAATCTCCTACAGGCAGGCAGGCAGGGGGATTTTGTCTTTTATCTCGAGTCCCCCGGCATTGGAGGCCTTACTTCAGCCACCTCCGCATTGCTCACATTTTAGTGAGGTTACTGTACCTGTGCTCAAGAGCTTGATTGGAAGGTATCTCACTTCCACGAGAGCCTCACACCCCGCTTGAACTTGATTGGTCACACAACGAGTTCAAAGAACAAATGAGAGGTTTTTACTAGGGGGGGCACCGGATAATCCAATTGAGGTTCCTGTTTTTCAGTCGCAGTGCACTTTCGAAGTGAAGTGTTAGATAACGAACTGTTTCATATCACAAGTGCCTCTCCCCAAGTAGGCAGCCACCCGAGGAAAAGTTGTGCCAAGTTCGTGGTGGTGGGGTACTCGCTAAAACAAAAACTCCATTCGCGGCCTCCGCCTGCACCCACCGGGGGGGGGGGGGGGGGGGCAACGCACACCACCCCACTTGCCGAGCTTGCTTTCCTTTGCCCTCAACACCTTTTGGGGATGGCAGTTCTTAGGGGTATCTGATTTACGAGTGGCAAATATTTGTAGGGTTCTCCTCCGAATAAGCCTACTGGGAGAGTGAGTGCCACATTCCTACTAGCTAGCCTACTTTGGGGATAGACTTTCGTTTTTCGCCACAAGGGCAGAGAGTATGTTACGAGTGCTGGAACACCATTTAGAGGTATTTATTTAGTGCGATCAGAGCAGAGTGGTTGCCTTTGTTTACTACTAGTACTACAACGTATTCTTTACTCGTTTCAGCGGGAAGCCTATTCAGCCTAAATTCAAGCGAGATAATGTGTCAGGATATCAATGGCTCCAAATCACTCTGCTGCATACCCGGCACTCTAAAACTCACTATGATAGCCCGATGGTGCAGGTAGCTCACGGACTGGCTCACTGCTAGCCCCGGAGCCTCGGTATTGTTATACAATATTATTAAAAAACAACTGTACTAGGGTGTGTGCAAAAGTCTGGCGAACTTGGATTTCATAGGCGCAGTTTGTATGCGTATGAACCGTTGCCAGGCCACACAATTGGTGGCTTTCGTCAAAATTTGGTGAAGGAAAAAAGTCTGTCGAACTCTTGGCGCTAGGACTCGAGCAAACTCCGTTCGCTGAGTGGCCCAGAAGGCCTGGAGCCAATGAGGAGGGGTTCGACAGACTTACCCACAACCCCCTGTACTCTAAGATAACAATAGGAAAAACTTTTACCACTACAACCCCACTAGTAATATTTCATTTCATATACTAGCCACCCGCCTCTATGACACCCAGCGCATATTTTGTATTGCAGCATGCGCGGTCGCTAATGGCACTCGAGTTGTTGTTTCTGAAATATCTCGGTAGGACATAACTTACTGCCTCTCAAAGGGTAGTAACAGCCAACCAGTTATGAGGAGTTAAGTGCCTCCTTGGAGCAGGAGTGGAGAAAATGGAATGCTCCTCAAGTGCTAATTATTTCATCTCCACATAGGCTCTAATAGCCATTTGACACTTATTTCTTTTATTTGAGAAATTCCATATTTCGAGCCGCGCTTCATACAAACTATGCCGGTGCATCTAGTGAGAGGAGATAAATTTATATCAACTCAAAATTTGGACTTTTCAGATGAGAAATAATAGGTGCCGAATGACTCTAATAAGCGAGGTGTTCTTGAACAAGTACCGGTACTTCACCGCTACCCCTAGTATTACCCATGAATATATTTTCGTACAATACATGACGGGGATAGCTGACCAGCAAGATAATCCCGCACAAAAAGATATTGAACAGTATTTGTGTCCAATTCTAATAGTTACCCTGGCGCGCCCACTTATTTTTAACAACATGCAACAATGCCGGTGCGTAACCCCATTCGGCAGTGCCACACGCCTACTTGGCCATTTAAAAACTCTCCGGACGCTTTTAATTTATTTGTACGCGTCTTGGCACAAAGGCGTCCGGAGACCTTTTAAACGGCCAAGTACTCGGGGGTAGGTAAAAGTCGGGCGCGCCCCATATACGGTAACTATGGTTCTCCACCATACAAACCCGTTTTCTTGGCACATTTTATAAGGGTAGCAAAAGTCGGGCGCACCCCCAGAATAGGAAATAAACCCAGAGATTTCGTGCTACCGCGCCATACTTACCCCTAATACCGAGGTACAGTGCTACCGTGCAAACTGCGAACAAAGGGCCGAGCTTCAACCTCAACCTCGGCAGTACAATTGTAGCAAGTGAAGGTCACTTATCACTCATCTGAATCCTTATTAATTGCATTCCAGGACGCTATCTAAATTTCGGAGAGCGGAAAAACTTCTGCGAGTACTTCAGACACCATAGAACTTGGATTTGGAGGGATCCTTGATTAGTCGACTCCCGCACGCAAGCGGGGTACTGTACAAGCAACCGAAGCCTCCGAACAAAGCTTCAGCAAGCATTATGGCAGATACTCGCAAGACCGTTTTGATAACTGGGTATACCTTTGTCCCTCTATTCAGTGGCTACGGAACGTTCTCGGCTAACGATTGTGAAGCGCAGGAGTAGGCGGTATCGGCGGCTCGCTCGCCAAAGAATTTTATCTAAAAGGTCTCACATGCTTGGGTTCAATTTGTCCTATCGTGCTGAGAAAAAGAAATTAGGCTACCGCGTCTTTGCAACAGCTCGGGACCTCACTACGGTGCAAGAACTTGCAGACAAATACTCTATCGAGACTTTGCACCTGGATGTTACCCGTGCCGAAAGTGTAGGGGCAACAGTTGAAGAGATATCACGGCGTGCGGGGGGGAAATTGGATGTTCTTGTCAACAATGCGTAACTATCCTTCCCTCCAGGTCTCCCTATCTTAGCGTGCTAATAAAGTTCTCGGTACGGTAGAGGTCTCGGGATTGTGACACCTGCCACAGACCTCCTTATTGATACCGTTGTAAAGTCGATGTTCGAGGTCAACGTCTTTGGCGTAATGCGTATGGTCCAGGGATTTTCCGGGCTGCTAATTGCGGCGGAAGGCACTATCGTAAATATTGGATCGGTGGCCGCGGTTATGCCGTATGTCTTTGGAAGCGCATACAATGCTACAAAGGGGGCGTTGCATAGCTACTCGGATACTTTGAGGGTTGAAATGAAGCCTTTCAAGTGTGTTCTATCCCTAGCCGGAATTACTTGTAGGTGTGCCGGTGCTAATAGATTACCGTAGTGTCAAAGTCATGGTGGTATGTATGTTCTTGGTACATGAGAAGAATCGGAGGCAAATCAACTAACAAAAGTATCACAGATCGTCACAGGTGGCGTCAAGACAAATCTAGCAAGGCACGGAACAACACTCCAGCCAGGATCTATCTACATGCCTATCCTCGATTTCTTTCATAAAAGAGTTACTGATTCGCAAGGTCGGTACCTTCTTACTCTCACCATTTCTGTCACCCGACTCACAAATCACAGATGGCGCAATGGACCGAGATGCCTACGCCCGCTCCGTCGTCGCCCAGGTGGTGAAATCAGATTGGCGGAAGCCAGTTTGGTTCTGGGAAGGCAACAAGGCTAGACTCGTCTGGTTTATGCGGACGTTCTTATGGAGCACGGCTTTTGTAAGTCCCCTTCCGAGGTAATGCCACCACCAAGCTAATGTGCACACTTTATAGGACTTCCGAATGATGCGGGTGTTTGGATTGTTTAAGTTAAAGAGGATAGTTGCTACGGAAAAGAATAAGAAGGATTAGGGCCAGGCTCTGAATGTTGGATTATCTATTGGGCACGCAGTTATGGGGTTCTCTTTTCATATCCTATCCATTGGGGATAGGGTGTCAGTGCTGGTTTTGCCTCCCCATATTCACTTCTGCTGGGAATTTCGAGTTAGGTTTATTATACATCAACTCTATCCCTTGAGGCATTAATTGCAGCTACAGTCTCCTCGTATCATACCGTAAGAACTCGAATACCGGTACTGGTAATTGTACCTCACCCCAGGGCGTTGGAGTTGCTTTCGCGGTGGGACCCAGCACCTTGTTTTTTTGTCCTAAGCTGGGACTGGGGTGATTAGTTTTTGCAGTGTTTCTCCCCCGGCCCAAAAGAGGGAATGTTGGAGGTCTTAGCGCGCGAGGCTCAAGCCATTGCAAGCCGAATCATTAGATCCCATAAACCCATTCTACCAAACACTATCCCTTCCTTCCCAGCAAAAAAAGAAAGAAAAAAGAGTAACCAGTAAAAGAGAGATATTTATTTTCGCTCCTTACTCTACTCATATGGTGCAACGGTGGTCCTCAGATGGAATCAGAATTCGGCCGCTAACGACCTAAGTTGCGGTGAGAAACGATGCACCTTCACAGGGTTCGCGCAAGAGGGTCTAGGTGGTAGTTGGCAGAAAATGGACATAGGTGCAAGAATGGGGGAGGTGCCTAATGTTTGCACGATAAGGTTAGTAGCATTTGGCCTTATACATGTTATATTGTTTGAAAGGTAGAATTTTGCAAACCTTACCCATTCGTTTGATGCGGAATTTTAGCGCTTTTTAGCGTTGCAATAGTGTTGCAATCAGCGATGACCAGTCAGTGTAGTACTGTACCTGTAATGAGCAATGCGCACCTTAAATTGCCATGATGTTTAGACCCACTGAAAATGTTGGGCACTAGTCAATTTGTGTAATCATGCGGGGGGGTCTACCGGTACTCTGGCCGATTTTTTGTCCATACGCAATACCGCATTATTTGGGCATATCCGGAATGACGCTAACGTGTGGGGAATCAACGTCTAGCCATTGGACGAGGTTGGCAAAGTTAAGCGAGTATCAAAAGCACACTTGAGCCGCAGGATTTCCGTTGTACTATATGCAGTATTCAATCCAATATGCAATAGCAGTCGTGTTCACAAACATCAGAAAATTACGAGTATATCCCCAAGCCCTTGCATCGACCCCGTTGCCGGTCTAGATATCCGGCGTCCCTATCCTTCTCTATAGACCCAACACTCTCAATAAACCATCAAAAAATCATGCGGGAACCTATCGGAACTCCGGGAAATGGTAGGATATCACTGCTTTGTGCGAGGTAGATCAGCGCTAACTTCCCAGCCGGATCGAACCAGACCCAAAACCTCTAACCCCCGAGAACCGTACCATCTTTCAAGGGTTTGAATGGCATACTCCTGCTGACCAGCATCATTGGGATCGCCTAGCAGGTGCGGTGCCCAAGTTGAAGGAGATTGGTATCACTAGCCTGTGGATCCCACCAGCCTGCAAATCAGGAAGTCGATTGAGCAACGGTTACGATATTGTCTGTTACCCCTCTTTCTAACACCTTCCATTCCAATGTTTCTCATAAAGCCTAGTACGATTTGTACGACCTTGGGGAGTTTGACCATAAATGGTCAAGACCTACCAAATGGGGGCACAAAGAATCCCTTATTCGCCTACGAGACACCGCAAAACATCACGATGTCGGGTTGATTTTCGACGCCGTTTTGAACCACAAAGCAAATGCAGACTACACCGAACGGTGCCGGGTCGTTGAAGTCAACCCGGAAGATCGCAACGAGGTGATTTCGGAGCCATATGAAATCGAAGCGTGGTTGTCGTTCGATTTCGCCACACGAGGAGATACGTACAGTCAGATGAAGTACCATTGGTACCATTTCTCGGGGACAGACTATAATCAAGAGAATCAGAAGAAAGCAATATATAAAATAATAGGCGACAATGAGGAGAAAGAATGGTGTCAATATGTGGATACATCTGAACTTGGCAACTACGACTACCTGATGTTTGCTAATATTGATTATTCCAACCCTGATGTTCGTAACGATGTAAAGAACTGGGGCGTTTGGGTTGCTCAAGAACTTGGACTCAAGGGATTCCGGTAGATCCTTCCCCTCCATGTCATCCCAGCTTCCGCTAACCACTTCTCTACCAGGTTCGACGCCGTACGACACTTTTCTTCAGAATTCCTTAAGGAATTCATTGACCATCTAGACAAAACCCTCGGCGAAGACTGGTTCTTTGTGGGCGAATACTGGAAAGGATACGCCGAGCCTCTAGAAAAATTCCTTGATGAAATGGATCATAGGTTTACGCTCTTCGATTTCCCTTTGCTAGAGAACATTTTCATGATCTCAAATTTCCCATACGCGGATCTCAGGATAATCTTCGAGGGCGCGTTAGTGGAAAGCCGACCACTTAATGCTGTGACGTTCGTCACGAGTCACGATACACAACCAGGCCAGGATATCGAAAGGACAATTCCGGACTACTTCAAACCACTTGCCTATGCTCTCATCCTTTTGAGAGCTGAAGGGCACCCATGCGTATTCTTCGGTGATATGTACGGCATCAAGGGGAAAGATCCATCTCCGCCTGCCTGTTCAGGGGCCCTCCCAAGCCTCGTATTGGCGAGGAAATTGTATTCATACGGAGAGCAGAACGACTTCTTTGATGACCCTAATTGCATCGGGTGGGTACGGAGAGGCACGCATGACAGAAAATATGGATGTGCAGTGCTCATGAGTAATTCTGGAGACGGAGAAAAGAGGATGTTCGTTGGCGAAAACCATAGAGGGGAGATTTGGACCGATCTTTTGCCATGGAGCGAAGGCGATGTCAAAATTGGCGACGACGGTTGGGCAGAATTCCGGTGTTATGCTATGAGTGTTAGTGTTTGGGTCAACAAAGCTGCAGAAGGAAGGAACAGATTCGGAGATTTGTGAGTTGCACACCGAACTCCCGATTTCCGATATATTGTTCAAAGCTAACCTGCTCGACTTGCCCGCTCCAAAATTATCCGGAAATATTGGCACGGTTTAGGCCTAGGAAATGCTAAGGTTTCCGGATACTTTTGGAATAGGCGATGACTTTCACCTAGCGACACCAATATATACCTAGAGTGATAACCTATGATTCTGAAATATGCCATCTGGCGGTAATATCTCAGGATATAGATAACCTATTACGAACGCCATGGATAGGGCTTCTTACCGTTTGGGGTGGGAGAGAGTATTATGTCTTTTTTCCTTTTATTTATTTATAGGCTCTTTGGCACGCGAGATACGTTATATAGAGACTCGAAGAATACACGTTTACATACCACTAGAATCACGTCTTATCCCAATTCACACAATATTCGAACCACAGCGGAATTTCTTCGGTAGAGGACAGGTAAGTTTGGCCGAACGCCCCATAAAAAATTGATAAAAACCCCTCCACCCCCCGCTCTTCCAGCATCCACCCTCCCACTTTTTTCCCTCTTCATCCATTCACCCCTTCCCCGACCTTCTTAACCCTACAAACCCTTTACAATGAAGTTCAGGCATTGCCCTCCCAGAATTGCACTGGCTCTCCCCGTCTTGGGGGCTCTCATAGCCCCTACGTCTGCCTTCCCACTTTCAAAGAATAGCTTCCGTCAGGACAAAATCCCCCCCGGGTTGGAGGTCGTCCGTGAGAGGGTTAACAATCCCCGTCTCCACTACGCTGAAGTTCCCGTCGAGCTGAAGGAGGGTACCGCCGTCCCTGAGCCAGCTCTTGTCCCCAACCAGCCAGCCGACGACGAGGTTGTTGACCGCGTTTACGACCATGAAGCACAACCTCTCCATAGAGTTGCAAGTACTATAGAAGGCCGTTTCAATGCTTCTGGGAATGCCGAAGCTGAACGAGAACCCTATGAAGTTGAGGATATCGCACCGATTGAAAAGAGAGGTGTCCTTCCTAGCATCGCTGGTGAAGACGAAGAGTCCGCACAGTTAGTCCAGCCCGCCCTTTCCATTCCCGAGGAGGAGGAGGAGGAGGAGGAGGAGCAAGAAGCCCAAGCCGAACTCGACAGCCCCGCCGTCGAGGAGGAATCCGACTACCCCGTTCAAGAGAACGGTGAGGATGAGCGTCTCAAGGAAGCTTGGGTAAATGCTCCTCACCGTAGGCATGTTGCCGAACCTATCACCACCGCAAAGCCTCACCAGCCTATTCCTGACCGCTTCAACAGGCACGTCAAGATCCTAATCATCCCGGACAACACCACTGCAGCCGAAGATGTTGACGACGTTGATTCCGGTGCATATCTACTGAACCGCTTCAAGACTGCTCCCACCACTATCGGCGATACTCCTGACTATGCTGTTCCTACCCACTTGCTTCCCGAGGTCCTCCTCGATACCGAAGAGGGTGACCAGGAGGAATACCTCGAACGCAGGACTACGCATCCCCTTACTACCCTCACTAAAGTTTACGTGTCAGCCCCCACCGTGGCCCCTGAGGCTGGTGCCGCCGAAACCGAAGCCCCGGCTTCTCCAACGGGGGCTGCTCCCTCCGCCAGTCACGTCTATATTACCCCGTTCGGGCATTCCCGTATCGCCAGACCGGTCATTCAGAATTAAGTAGCTCTTGTTTACCCCAATAATGTGGGGAGGGGATGGAGATGGTGGGGGAATAGATGTTCTTGGAAATTCGTTTATGCTTTGAGTCAATGTGCCCGACTGTT
>Ga0307513_10002810_pt1 | contig 23884 bp, 18 predicted proteins | sample 15_EM_MG_FD_202174 | JGI IMG/M metagenome (GOLD analysis project Ga0307513, IMG submission 202174) | Populus trichocarpa ectomycorrhiza microbial communities from riparian zone in the Pacific Northwest, United States - 15_EM | ecosystem: Host-associated > Plants > Roots > Unclassified | place...
AGTAAGCTTTCACCAAGACTGTTGTCGTGTTGATAACTGTAGCTCCACCACTCCCTCACGCCCCCCCCCCCCAACGAAACCAACAAGACTATAGTAGGCTTAGACCGGCTATTCCGCGCGTGTTGGGGTCTATATGCTTCCGCCCCAATAGCACCTGGCAACCCCCTTAGACCCTCCTTTAGCAGCCGACTGGGTGGTGCTTGACCAATTTTTTCCTCCCACCTATTGATGCACACATCTTTCCGGTTGAGTAGTAGATTTACAATTATCTTATGCCCTATACTGGAAGCATGGAGGAGGGGCGTGCTGCTGTATTTGGTTGATAGAATAGTGGTCTACAAGCAGTATCTGTTGAAACACGGTGCATTGCCTTCTGGAATTGGAGTGAAAAGGGGAGGGGATAAATACCATTACTCGAGTCTTGATAACTGAGGGCAATAAAAAATAATTCCGAAAACCAAGTTCCTACAGCGAGGTATGTGGTAGGGTGATGAGCAGAGTTGGGTTCCGCTCGTGCCGTAATGATCGACAAGCTTGGAGGGTAGATATCTTCGCTACGATGGGCGTCCCGTGGGGTATTATGCATCAGTATTGCGGTGGAGATTTAAAGCTACAGTAGCGGGACTGTGGCCGTACTAGTACATATTGCTCTCCCCCCCACTCTTCGTTGATGGAGGGTTAGGGTTTAGTTCATTAGTTATGCTCCACCACGGGAATGGTGGTTATGTTATCGGGGATGGGGAATGGACTGGTGGAGAGTTAATAGTCTCGTAGACGCCTTTAAATATAGCGATTAAGGATGCTGCCATGTAGAAGGCTAACAAAGGTATTGGATGCCCATTCATAATTTCAGCAGCCGGGTTAGACATCACAAGCAAAGGCACCTTTTACAGCGACGGGTACAAAATTCCTAACTATTAAAATCTTGCCCAACTATCAGTATACTATCTCCAGGTATTTTAGTATCTGACATACATCCATACCCATGAGGAGAGCGAGGGGGTAAGAAAGTAGAGAGAACAAAGATTGAGGGCACGGAAAGCAAAATCTATAGTAAGTAGAGAACTAGAACAGAAATAGATATCATAGAAAAGTGAACATGGCCTTCATGCTGCAGCCACAACCCTGGAATACAATATCCCACTTCGACGTACATTATAAGGATTTGAAGCTAGAAAGAGAGAATCAGGGGTCAGTATTCCACCACGGCATAGATAGCGAACAGCCTCGTGTAAAATAAATGTGAATAGATTCTCAAGAGGCCTAGTGCGAAAATAATCCTGATGAGATGGCGGTTTAATCACAATCAAGCCAAAAAAAGTTAGAAAAAAATGAGGGTGGAATCAATCAGACCATATTGGATGCTTAGGAGCTGAAAAAGAGCCAAAGACGGTAGTAGAGCCCCAGGAAGAGAGGTGTCCTTGGCACCGGAAGGAGGGGTGGGTTAGGATCAGGGGATCGGGGAGAAGTATTGCATTATGTCCTCGCGATTGGTTGGCGGTGGGAGGCGGGGCTTGGAAATCTGCTATCAAATTTATGATGCCCTAGCCACCCTGTTTAATAGGATGCTAGAGTGCAGTAGGCATCATAAGCCAAGCATACCGGGGTCGGCGCCTCCCCGCTCTTCTAGCAGCGTCACCACTGCCTTATGTCCATGTGTGGTAGCCCACGTCACTGATGTCCAGCCGCAATTGTCTAGCTTATCGGGGTTGACGTCTCCGCGTCTCAACAACAGCTTCACCACTGCCTCATGTCCATTCATGGCAGCATACGATATTGGAGTTTGGCCGCCGTTGACTGACATATCAGGGTTGATGTCTTCGCGCCCCAATAACAGCTTTACTACTGCATCATGTCCATTCTTGGCAGCACTCGATAATGGTGTTCCGGTGAGGTTGTCTGGCTTATTGGGGTTGACCTCTTTCCGCTCAAGTAGCAGTTTCACCACAGCCTCATGTCCGTTCTCGGCAGCGCAAGAGAGAGGCGTTCGGAGGTTGCAATCTGGTTTATTGGGGTCGATGTCTTTCAGTCGCAGTAATAAGCTTACTACTGCCTCATGTCCACTCCTAACAGCCCATAAGAGCGGCGTAGCACCAGTTTCATCTATGCCGTTTATATCCACCCCATCCATCATTGATAAAGCCCTTGCGACCTCAACAAGTCCAAACATGGATGCATAGTGCACTCCGGTGAACTTGTAAGGGCCCACGATGGAATGAGTAGAACATCGACCGAGAGTGTGTTCCAAGAGTAGCCTGATTGATATATGGTATTCGTAGCGATCGAAAAGCTTCAGTGCAAGTTCTTTCCCATGATCCGTAAATTCCTCTTTCATGTGGGCTCCCCAGTATAAAGACGAATATTCCAGGAAAGGTGAGTGTTGGGTGCTCTGGGCTCGAGGATCGGAAAGGGCCATCACCTGCTTCGAATACAGATATGTCAAACATGTCTCTGCAATTGTTGAGTGAGGGTTCCGGAAGAGATTGCGATGACTTGTCAAATACTCGTAGAGGGTGTAGTGGATGAGCCGCAGGGTCGATCCTTCCTCATCCACCACGACAAATCCTTGGCAGCAGTTTAACACTGTTATTATCGAGGGGGCACCGTTATCATTGGAATCTATCGATCCTATTTCTACCACCAAGGCCTGACATAGCTCGTCCAGTCCTAGTTGCCGTTCCGAATGACATATCCACATCAAAGCAGTCATCCCGAGCCTTGATTTCTGACTACCCTGTGCCTTAATCCGATCTACGGTCTGGCCGTAGGCTTCTTCTAGGCTCAATCCGTCCGTCATTACTCGGAGCCTTTCCCGCCGCCGATGAATGGTTGTCTCTTGTAGGATTGCATCAAGATTCAGTGAGACCAACGGAAATCTAGACATATATCTGTCAGCAGATATCCTGAAGAGGGTTCTCTATTTAGTGGACCATACTCACATATCCGAGAAAGTTTCTGGGATTTTCTCCACAATTTCTGCCTCCAATCTCTCATCCATCTCGTCCAAGGTTGTGTCTTCCTCAAGTTTTGTCTGAATGAATTGGACAATGTCACTCCTTGGGGGACATATCGATACAAGTACTACTCCCTCAGAAAGCCGTTTTCCCACTTCTCCCCCGACATACGGTCTCCCAGTTAAGAACACTCGACTGGTCGGGGACGCTTTGCTGATCTCCTTGAGTGAGAGAAGGATCTTGGCTCGATCTGGTGCAGCACATTCGTCCACAGCGTCGAGACAGAAAAATGTGGGCTGTGTAGATGAGAAGCTCCCCAACATCTTCACGATCTCCGGAAGTTGTAGTTTCCGACCGCCAACGAATTTTTTATGCCTTCGAAACGCATCCATGATTTTTCCAGGAATCTGGGTAAAACCGCCGACAACCTGCTTCAGAAGAGCACCTAAAACACTCGCCGCAGACTGTTCCTTTTGGATAGCGGAGTCGAAATAGAAATAGGCCACGGCAATATCCCCTCCGGCCTCTCCCGCCTCGTCACACAATGTATCGATTACTAGTGAACTAGAATTGTAACTTCAGAAACAATATCCGGCTTTGAGCTTCCCTCCCTAACAGTGCGTGTCTCACCTAATGTAAGTCTTGCCGGCCCCTAGATTGCCGGAGCAAAACATGGTTTCCTTTTGCGATTCACTTTGGGCATCACCGTTCATCCAACTTCGAAATTCCTCTGTGCGCAGAAGCCAGTCACCCACGCCCTTAACCCGGTTTTCTCGAATGTCGTGGTGCCGCAAGTGGGGCTCGAGAGGCGATAACCAAGTTAGGATTTCGGACCGATCCTCCGTGACCGTAATATGATTCTGCATGTTGAAACCGTCGGTGTTGTGGGCAAGAGGGCTAGTATTAGAGGTTTGGGGGCGGGCAATATTAAAACAAGCGTTAATATGACTTTGTGGGTTGGCAGTGTTGAAAAGGCTGGGATTATGATTATTGAGAGCCCGCTGTATTAATAGAATTATATCCTGGAGGATCCGGATTATGGGGGGGGGGGAGGGCTCGGTGACGGAGCTAGGATCTAGAGATGTTTTCTTGTCCCTCGCTCTTCGGAATATGGTTGAGGATAAGTAGGTTGGTGTGGTGTGGTAGTGTTAGGTGATTCGCGATTGAGCAAAAAGTGGGGCTTATGACCGTTGCCTGGACTAGCAGGTCCCCGAACTTTGTGGAATTAATATGTTAACGGCTTAGGCTACCACATATCGTGAGAGGTAAAATACCTTAAAAACTCGTTAAACTAGCTATCGGAGATCGGGCTTAGTGCTTTCGCAATCCAATCCAAAACACCTAGAAAAGCAATAGTACAGTATTCTCTAGATAAGGCTTAGCTTGGTGAGAGCTCGCTAGATCTCATTAACTGGTATTCGTTATTTTGTTACTCTACTCTTTAATCCTATTACCGTTTAGGGCCTAGATCCAATTAAGAACCGAGTTAATTTAGTCGTAATTTTCTGACGTTTGCGAACACGACCGACTGCTATCGCATATCACCAAAACCTTGAGGCTCCGGCCGGTTATCTCTCTATGCAATAGCAGTTATGTTCGTAACCGCCGGAAGAAATGTAGCGTGCCGACCGTAAAAACTGCTTATTCGTAATTTTGGCATGGAGCGATCGCCTTGTGCAGATGAACACCCCTGCAAGCAAGCCCCTCCCCCATAGAACACTAACTTGAACTAAGTCCACATGCGATACCTGCAAAGTCTTATTTTTCACCCCCTAAAGCAACTCAAGAATATTTGTCCTTTGCTTTCTTATGGTTCGTGAACAGCACCACCACCAACAAGTGCGATTAGCGAGACAAGATGGGTTCCGTAGCGTCTTGAATCCGACCATTACTATAACAACGAACATTTAAATTGCGATGGGCAGTTACAGGAGTGCGCGGGCTGATGGTAGGACGTTGGCGTCGGACGCTTAGATCCGGATATCCGGGAAACTTTTCTTCACTTCCTCTCCAAGGTGTAGCCTCCCTCCAATGAATTCAAGTGTTTTTAAGCACTCCCGAATGGGGCGCTGTCTGAGGCCCCAAAGTACTAGTTGACGTTTCATGGGAAGTTCTTCCAAAGTGTCGATGTACTCCCCGCTAATTACCTATGGTTTGCCCGGTGTCTATATTCCCCACCCATCACCCTGAGTCGCGATGCGGATTCCGCAACTTGACACACTGGCAGTCCCCGCCCGCTGGTTGAAGGCACCCATCCGGACGGATTCCAAGATACCCGCCCGTCCCGGAAGCCCGTTCACGTACTGTTATCGATTTGCTTGGACTGGAAGACGGATGGACTTGGCGCTTGGGTTCACTACCAGAAACTGCCATGGAATACTTGAACTAGCGGCGGGTATCAGGCATTTCCAGAAGTCCGGAGGCGAGGACTGTTAGTATCTAGATTAGCCCCTAATGAAGGACCGCTCGCGCCGCCAGCCCTATATCTGGATATGGACGAACGGATTGATCTCAAAAGGATAGGTTGGTAAAAACAATAAGTGGTTTTAGTAGAAAACCCTCTACACAATGTCACTGTTCTATTATTCTCAGAGATTATGGCTGATTCTGGAAGTCACAGGAGGAGTCGTTCCGGAGCATGATGAATTGTTCTAGAGGTTTAGCGAGCTGCAGAAAAGATTCATCCGGCACGTCTTTCCTTTACCTAAAACTTCTTTGGAGGAGAGGATATAGCCCCAATTGCATTACTCTGGCTCGTTGTTGTAGAGTTATAATATATTATCTTGGTTCCAGCACGTCTGAGCCCATCTTACGCGACCCCCCAACTCCTATGGCCTCGCTAGGTCCCTACCACAAAATCCCTCTCCCATGAAAAAAAAAGTCCGCCAAACCGTTACATCGTGCGTTGCCGCACCAAATTTCCCCGTTTAAAAAAACAAAAAATCCCACCCACCCGAAAAAATGATTCGTCAAACTAAAGTCCCACAGCAAGGTATGTGGCCGGAGAAGATTCTCTAATGAAGAGTATCATGTTCTGCTTTTATCGCAAAGATCGACCAGCCCAGCAGCAGCAGATATCTTCAATGAGATGGGCATCTCATTAGAGCCATTAATTACACCTGGCTATTCCATCAATGCTCCCAAAATTGGGGGACCAGAGGCACAGTACGCATCGTTACTGTAGGGTTAGGGTTTGCTGATCAATTCTCCTCCACCGGGGGAGAGGATGGGGATTGGTGTGGTCGTTGTGAAAATAGGAAGTATCGTACAGCACAAGAGAGTAGCCTCACGCGGGTAGAAATCCTTCGAACAGCATACTTCCATCCTGAATGCTGCCACTAATAATGTTAATAACCCTTGGATGAACCTTCACTATAGCAATCGGGTTGGATGTCGCTACGCAAAACATTCCTTCTTGTGATGATGGTAAAAATTCTAGCCGCAGGATTGTTGCCCTGGTAGAAGCGCACGGTTTCTTGGTATCATAGATCCATCTCTAGGGTATATGTATATTCACGGGAGAAATTAGAGAAGGAAAATAACAAAATGTAGAGCCAAGATAAAATACACGGAGGAGATCTATAGTATCATAAGCCGGAAACCGTGATAAAATCAGATATCATAAAAAACTAGGCTAAACTTCATGTCGCAACCGCGATACCCCGTTTTGACATTCTTTAATAGTATTATCACACCGAATGTGAGAATAGGAAGGGAGGATCGGGGCTAATATTCCAGTACCTGCGTAGAGGGGGAAAGTCTTTCTCGGGGGAGTGCGGGTATAATTTCGCAAAGAACCTAGTGCGCAGAGTTACTACAAAAGGGGTAGTTATATCATGGCCAAGAAAATGGAGGAAGGGGGGAAAGAGTGAGAAAAACAACGAGACGATATTGGATGCCAGAGAGTTGGACAGGAGCTAAGGGAAGCGGGGAGGCTACTAGAAGGAAGCCCTGGATGATATCGGGAATGTGGTAAGGGCTGAGGCTCAAGGATAGCTTCAAGTATTATATCGCTTCAGGATTAGGTGGCGGTGCTGATAGGGCTTGGAAATCTGTTCTCCACTTTGCAATATCCCGATCCCTCCTCTTAGCAGAGGGCGGGGGTGTGGTAGGCCTCACACGTCGGGCCTGTCAAAGTTGACGTCTTTTGGCATCAAATAACTGCGCCACTGCCTCATGTCTATTCTCAGCAGCCCATGATTTTGGTTTTCGGCCGCCCTTGTCTGGCCTATCAGGGTTGACGCCTTTCCGTCCAAGAAACAGCTTCACTACTTCCCCATTCCCATTCTTGGCGGCTAGGGAGATTGGTGCTTGCCCGTAAATGTCCGGTCTATCGGGGCTGACATCTTCCCGTCCAAGTAGTAGCTTCACTATTGCATCATGTCCATCTCTGGCAGCCCATGAGATTGGCGTTCGGCTCCATATATCTCGCCTATCAGGGTTGACGTCGCCGCGTGCCAGTAGCCGCTTCGCCACTGCCCCACGTCCATTCCCGGAGGCCCACGAGATAGGCGCTCGGAGGTCGTTGTCTGGCCCATCGGGGTTGATTTCTTCTCGTTCTAGTAACAACTTTGCCACTCCCTCATATCCATACTTGGCGGCCCATAAGAGCGGCGTGCAACCGGTTTCATCGACACGGTTTATATCGACGCCGTCCGTCTTTATCAAAGCCATCGCAACCTCCACAAGCCCAAATATGGACGCAAAGTGTAGTCCCGTGAACTTGTAAAAGTTCACAATGGAACGAACAGGATCTAGACCGAGCACCTTTTCCAAGAGCGGTCTAATTGATATATGGCGTTCATAGCTGCTAAAGAGTTTCAGTGCAAGTGCTTTCCCACCATCCGAGAATCCCTTCCTCAAGTGGGTTCCCCAGAACAAAGATGAGTATTCAAGGAAGAGTGGATGTTGAGTGCCCTGAGCGCCAGTGCCCGAAAGTGCCATTACCTGCTTCGAATTAAGGTGAGACAAGCAAGCCTCCGCAATTGTCGAGTGAGGGCTCTGGAAAAAGCTACGGTGACTGACCAAATACCCCAGGAGGCTACGGTGGATGAGCCGAACAGTCGATCCCTCATCTACCACAAGTCCTTGGCAGCAGTTTAACACAGTCCGTATTGAGGGAGCGTCATCAGCATTGTAATCCGTCGATCCTATTTCCACCGCCAAGGCCTGACAGAGCTCCTCCGCTCTCAGCTCCCGCTCCGAATGACATATCCACATCAGAGCCGCCGTCCCAAGTTTTGATTTGTGACCACCTAGTGCCTCGATGCGATCCAAGGTTGGGCCATAGGTATCTCCCAGGCCGAATCTGCCCGTCAATACTCGGATCCCTTCTCGCCGCCTATGAATGGTAGTCTCCTGCAGAATTGCATCGAGATTTAGAGAGACCAACGGAAATCTATATATATTTCCGTCAGTGGATAGATTAGGTGAGATTACGCATTCAGCCGATCATACTCACATATCCGAGAAAATTTCCGGAATCTTCTTCATGATTTCTTCCTCTAATCTCTCATCCATCTCGCCCGAATTCGCGTCTTCGGCAATTTTTGCGTAAATGTATTGAATAATATCAACAGTCCGGGCGCTTATTGATACCAGTGCTATCCCCTCTGAAAAATGCTTTCCCACTTCACTAGCGACATAGGGTCTCCCGGTTATGAACACTCGAGTAGTCCGAGACATTTTGATGATTTTCTTGAGTGAGAGAAGTACCTTGGCCCGATCAGTGACAGCACATTCGTCTAGCGCATCAAGGCATAAAAACGTGCGCCGGGTAGATGAGAGGCTCCCCAACATCTTCACGATCCCAGGAAGTTGCAGTTCCCGACCGCCAATCAATTTTTTATGCCTCCGAAACGCATCCGTTATTTCTTCAGGAATTTGCTCAAAACTACCGACAACCTGCTTTAGTAGAGCACCCAACACAGCCGCCGCAGAATGTTCTTTTTGCACCGTGGAATCGAAATAGAAGCAGGCCACGGCAATATCCTCTCCGGCCTCTCCTGCCTCATCGCATAAGGTATCGACTACGAGTGAACTAAAATTGTAACTCGTCAGAGCGGATATCCAGTGTTGGGCTTCTTCACTCTCCGACACCGCCCCTACCTGATGTAAGTCTTGCCGACCCCTAGATTGCCGGAGCAAAACATAGTTGCCTTTTGCGATTCAGCCTGGCCATCACCGTTGTTCCAGCTTCGAAATTCCTCTGTGCCCAGAAGCCACTCACCCACGCCCTCCACTCGGTTCGTTCGAATGTCGTGGTGTCGTAAGTGTGGCTCGAGCGGCGATAACCAAGTTAGGATTTCGGACTGAACACCAGTGAGTGCAATGTCATGATCGTTATGCATGCTGAAATTGTTGGGGTTGTAGGTGGGGGGTTCAGTGTTATGTGTGGTCTTGGGGGTCGGTAGTATTGGAACAGCTGCTATTTTGACCCCGGGAGCCGGTGGCGTTGGAAAGGATGTTATTATAATTTGAGGAGCCGGCCGTACTAATAGAATTGTATCCTGGCGGAACAGGATTATGGGGGGACTCGGTAACGGAGTTACGACGTTTTTCTGTTCCTCACCCTTGGGAATATTGTGGGGGATAGGTTGACGAGATGCTCGAGTATGATGGTGTTAGGTGATACAATTCCAGACAGTGAGAGAACGGAGGGGTTAATCATGGTTGCCTAGCCTGCCGCCGATGAACTTTGTAAAACCAATATCACGCCTCAGGCCTACCATAGGGCAGGTATCATACTTGTAACAGAGGCAGCCACTCTATCTCTTGGAATGGAGACAGATTTAGTTGCATACGCGAACACCCATCTAACCGAGCCCTTTGGAGAGTGGTACAAATATGTAGAATCGGCAAGCTTGACAGAAAATCTACTTGTAACTATTAAGAGTACAAGCACCCCCTGGAAAATTAACGAACAGTTAATTTAGGTTAGCCGCAACATAGTCCCTGTCTTGTACAAAACTTTCCCCTTGTGTCTTGTACTAGTACATGTATGATACCTCCAACGGGTAAATTATCCACCTCAGATTAAAGTATTTCCTTCCTTGTAATTACAAGTAGAAGGATAGGAAGTATATTTCTAGAACTCTCTAATCGATCCCAACAGATGTCGGTTCATGCACTTTGATCCATATCGATACAATAGAGGATACTACTCCCCAGGCTACTATTTTTTTTCAACTAAATCATTCAATACAAGGGCTAGAATACTTGACCAGATGAGTAATTTAAGGTGTAAAACTCCCCATCAACAAGCCGGCAATACTGCAGAACTACTTCCTTGAGTGGCGGTAACTTGCTAAGTCAAACAAAGTCTCCACCACAAAATCTCTCCTTCCTACCAGGTGGTCTGCTGAGTAATTGTATTTTTCATTGTCGCGTTGAGGTGCCTTGCGCTAGAAAGGATAAAGAAATCCTTTAATTCGAAAAAAATAATAATTTTGGTTTCCAAAATCTTGCTGCGAGAATGTGGGTGGTGGAATAACAAGATTCGTTAGTGAAGAGTGCGATGTTCTGCTTTTGCCGCAATGGTCAACCCGCTTAGTAGAAATATTCGCTGCGATGGGCATCTCATCAGGACTATTAATTATACTGGGCTATTCCATTCATGCTCCCATACAGGGGGACTCCCGTTTTGAAAAGTCCTCGTAGTCACGCTGATAGATTTATGTAGCTGTGGCTGTTGCTCGCCTGGCGTCAACATATTACCCTATTGCTCCAGCCACACAACTACTTAAATGTGTGGTGCGTGGACAAAGTTAACCGTGCACTGACGATTGATAGCAACCGCAACACTCCCTATCACACTGTGCTTTAAACACCACCTAAGGAAATTCCCCCAGATCAAATATTAGTTTCTACTATGTATCCTGCTGTGAATTTACATTTTTAATTTGTTTCTTGGATTTTCATGATATTATTGGGGTTGGTGGGGGAATGCTGTTGTCGTGGCTGGAGTCTTTCATGTTGGTGTTGATGCGCGGTTAATTTTGCCACGGACAATACTGTAGTGGCGTGGCTTCGAGAGCCTTTCAAAAAGGGGGGGGGGTGTCGCTCCACAACCGGACATCGCCCACTCCTGTAGCTCGTCAGAGCGCCGCTTGGCCATCTTTGCCTGGCATATCCCAGCTATACTCACACTACTCCCTCACGCCCCTTCAACGAAGCAAACAAGAGTAGTGTCAGGCTGACCTTTCCTTGCTTGTTGAGCCCGATATTTTTCTCTCAATAGTAACCTGGTTATTCCCTTAACCTCCTTGAGTAGCCGACAGGAGTGGTATTTAACGAATTCTTCTATTTTAGTTAGTAAAATGTGGGCCTGTAGGGGGTGCCTGCTAGTGCGCGACACAATGCCTTATTGGATTGAGGTGGAAAGGGGGGGGGAAGAAATCTTCCAATTCGAGTGCCACCAGCCTGGGGTGATATAACATAATTCTAAAGATCATACTCTTGCAGCGGGAAGGTAGAGTGATAAGGCTATCATGGGGAGGGTAAGGCTTCGGTTGCATCGTAAGTTAATTGTTCACTACCGTATTGCGCTTGGACAAAATTAACCGAACCTCAGCGAAGAGGAAAGTAATTCAGTCATGACAACACCACTCTCTCGCCAACCCTAGCATGCTGGTTATCAAAATAAAAATAAAAAGGACTATTTGGCCTAACTGTAGAGAAACAGAAAACTATTATGTTAAACAAAGAGAGGTTGACCAGTGGTTTGGTTTTGGTCAATCTGGAGCAATTTCTTTAGGTGGGGTTGAATTGTAAGGTGCTGTAGAGTATTTGGTTGCCATGCATCTTTTGTGTTCGGTTAATTTCGTCCACCCACAGTAGCTTGAGGGTAAGTTAGACATCCGCGCCGCAACGGGGATCTGGTGGGAAAGTTTCAGTATTGCGGTGATGCCTTCAAAGCGGTGAGGCTGTGCTGGACGTTGTTCCCTTTCTCACACTTGGCTGGTGGATAGTTGGAGTTTGTTTCATTGACTGCTCCACCACGGGAGTGGTCGAGTTGTCAACGGTGGAGAATGAGGTGGGGATTTGACCGTTAGTGGGTACTCTTCGGATGTAGTTCTGCACCGTAGTCCTACCGTATGGAGGGGTTTTGGACGCTCATCATAATTTCGGTAACCCGGTTAGACATCACAAGCTAAAATATCCTTTAACGCGGCGAGTATAAAATTCCTAGCCATATACTTATTGTCCAGGTATGGTATAAGTATAGCGTGTTTAAATAACATGGCATCAAACATGCATCGATGTTTATGGGAGAGAAGAGAAGGGGAAAAATAATAATAAGAAAGCAAAGAAAGCAAATGCAAAACAGATGGAAAATAAATCTATTGTGAACCGGGAACTGGGAGGGAATTGGATATCATAAGAGAGTGAGCTTAAACTTCGTGCCGCAACCACAGCCCCTTGACACTGCGGCTTATATGAGCACAGAGAATCTGAAATTGGGGAATGGGAGTCTTGGGCCATTGTTCTGGTACTAGCGCAGAGAGTGAAGGGCATTTTCGGGGCAGGGATGGAAATAACGTCGCAAAAGACCTAGTGCGCAGAGTCACTCTAGAAAGTGGTAGCTATATCAGGGTCGAGGAAAAGGAGGAAGGGGAGAAAGAGAGGAAAATCAACGAGATGGTATTGGATGCCTGGGGGTTGAACAAAGGCTAGGGAAAGTGGTGAGGCCATTGGAGGGGAGCCCTGGCTGGCGTAGGGAATACGGCAAAAGTTAAGGCTCAAGGATAAAAAACATTATATTGCTTTGGGATTAGGCGGCGGGGTGGGTAGGGCTTGGGAATCTATTCTCAACTTTGGGATATGCTGATCCCTTCTTTTGGCACGAGGTGGGGTATAGTAGGCCTCATATATTGGGCCTGCCAGAGTCAGCGTCTTTCCGCTGAAGAAATAGGCGCATCACTGCCCCATATCCACCCTCGGCAGCTAGAGAGATTGGTGTTCGCTTCCACCAGTCTGGCATGTAGGGGTGGACGCCTTTACACCCCAGTAGTAGTTTCACTACAGCCTCGTATCCATCCTCGGCAGCCCACGATATTGGTGCTCGGTCCCACACATCTAGCCTATTGGGGTTGACGTCTTTCCGTCCCAGTAACAGCCTCACCACTGCCGCATGATCATTCTCAGTAGCCAGCGTGATTGGCGTTTGGCGGAAGGAGTCTGGCCAATCGGGGTTGACGTCTTTCCGCCCAAGTAAAAGCTTAACCACTGCCACATGTCCATACCGGGCAGCTAACGAGATTGGTGTTCGCCCCCACGAGTCTGGCCTATCGGGGTTGACGCCTTCCCGCCCCAGTAGCAGCTTCACCACAGCCTCGTGTCCATTCGCGGCAGCCCAAGATATAGGTGCTCGGTCGCCGCAGTCTGGCCCATCGGGATCAATGTCTTTCCATTCAAGCAACAGCTTTACTACTGCCACATGTCCGTTTTCGGAAGCCCACGATATTGGGGTTTGGTCACCGAAGTCTGCCCTATTAGGGTTGACGCCTTTCTGCCCAAGTAGCAGCTTTACCGCTTCCCGATGTCCATTCTCGGCGGCCCATGAGATAGGAGTTCGTCTGTCACAGTCTAGCCTACCGGGTTTTACCTTTTTCCGCCCAAGTAACAGCTTTACCACCGCCCCATGTCCATTCTGGGCAGCAAACGAGATTGGTGCTCGGCCGCCGGAGTCTGGCCCATCGAAATCAATATCTTTCCGTTCAAGCAACAGCTTTACTACTGCCACATGTCCGTTTTCGGAAGCCCACGAGATTGGGGTGTGGTCACCGAAGTCTGCCCTATTAGGGTCGACGTCTCTCCGCCCAAGTAGCAGATTTACCACTTCCGCATGTCCATTCCCGGCGGCCCGTGAGATAGGCGTTCGCCCGTCGTCGCCAGGCCAATCGGGGCTTACCCCTTTCAATCCTAGTAACAGCCTCACCACTTCCTCATGCCCATTCATAGCAGCCCATAGCAGCGGCGTAGCACCAGTTTCATCTTCCCCGTTTATATCGACACCGTCCATCATTATCAAAGCCCTTGCAATCTCAACAAGCCCAAATATGGACGCAAAGTGTAGTCCTGTGAACTTGCAAAATCTCACAACTGGAAGAAGAGGATCTCGACCGAGTGTGTGTTCTAAGAGTGGCCTAATTGATATATGGAATTCGTAGAGGCCAAAGAGTCTCAGCGCAAGCGCTTTCCCAACATCTGTGAGCTGATTTTTCATGTGAGTTCCCCAATATAATGCTGAATATTCTAAGAAGGGTAAGTGATGGATACTCTGACCACCGGAGTCCGTAAGGGCCATCGCCTGCTGCGAATTCAGGTATGTCAAGCAGGTCTCCGCAATAATCATGTGAGGGGAATGGAAAAAGCTCCGATGATTAACTAAATACTCCCGGAGCGTGTGGTGGATGAGTTGAACAGTCGTTCCCTCCACATCTACCACAACAAATCCTTGGCAGCAGTTTAACACTGCTTGTATTGAAGGAGCGCCATCAGCATTGCAATCCGTCGACCCAATTTCCACCGCCAAGGCCTGACAGAGCTCCTCCACTCGCAGCTGCCGTTCCGAATGGCATATCCACATCAGAGCTGTTGTCCCGAGTCTTGATTTGTGACCGCCTTGTGCCTTGATACGATCTAAGGTTGCGCCGTAGACATCTCCCAGGTCTAATCCATCCGTTATTACTCGGAGCCTTTCTCGCCGCTGACGAACGGTAGCCTTCTGTAGAATTGTATCGAGACTCAGAGAGACTAACCGAAATCTATATATCGGTCAGCGGATAGCCTGGATAAGATTCCGTATCAGCCGATCATACTCACATATCCGAGAAAGTTTCCGGAATCTTCTTCATAATTTCCGCCTCTAGCCCCTCATCCATCTCACCCGAGTCTGTGTCCTCGGCAAGTTTTTTGTGAATGTATCGGAAAATGTCACCATTTCTGGGACTTATCGAGACAAGCGCTGTTCCCGTAGGGAAATGCTTTCTCACCTCACGGCCAACGTATGGTCTCCCAGTTAGGAACAGTCGTGCGGTCGGGGATATCTCGATGATCTCATTAAGCGAGAGAAGGAGGTCGGCTCGATCGGGTACAGCGCATTCGTCCACAGCGTCGAGACAGAAAAATGTTCGCTGTGTAGATGAGAGGCTCCCCAACATCTTCACGATCTCAGGAAGTTGCAGTTCCCGACCACCGATGAATTTTTTATGCGTTCGAAATGCGTCTGTTATTTCTTTGGGAATTTGGTTAAAACAACCGACAACTTGCTTTAGAAGAGCACCCAACACGTTGGCCGCAGTCTGTTCCTTTCGCGCCGCGGGGTCAAAATAGAAGCAAGCCACAGCAGTGCCCCCTCCGGCCTGCCCCGCCTCATCGCACAAGGTATCTATTACAAGCGAACTAAAATTGCCAATTGTCAGAAAAATATCCAACCTTATACTTTCCTTCTATTACATAACGTGTCTTACCTAATATAAGTCTTACCGACTCCTAGATTGCCGGAGCAAAATATGGTTGGCTTTTCCGATTCACTTTGGCCATCGCCGCCCTTCCAGCTTCGAAATTCCTTTGTGCGTAGAAGCCATTCACCCACGTCTTTAACCCGGTTTGTTCGAATGTGGTGGTGTCGCAAGTGGGGCTCGAGAGGCGACAACCAAGTCAAGATTTCTGCCTGATCATCGTTGACGGTAATGCTATGATCATTCTGCATGTTGGAATGTTGATGCTGTGGGCAAGAGGGCTAGTATTAATATTTAGGGAGTCGACAGTATTGAAATGATTGTTATAATTTCGGGAGTGGGAGCTCGTGGTATACCTTAGGGGATCCGGATTATAGGGGGACTCGGTGAGGGAGGTAGGATCCGGGGACGATTCTCTGTCACTCGCTCTTCTGAATATTGCAGAGGATAGGTTGATGAGGTATGGTAGTGCTCTGTGATAAAATTCCCGACGATGAGAGAAGAGCGGGGTTTATCACCATTGCCGGCCAGGCATATGAACTATCATTGTGAAACCAATCACGCCCTCAGGCAACCACAATGCCCCTGGGGTAGATAGCAATTGTGGGGGGCTTGGCATAGAGACAGATTCAGTTGAGCACGTGAACACCCCCCTGCCAACAGCCCGTACTCGAGTACTCGTAGAATGGTAGAATCAGTAAGCTTAACCGAGGCTCCAAGTTTAAGGTCCGTGAAGTAGTTATGGAATGGTTATTTGGGGTTCACTGATCAAATAAATCTATCCTTGTCTGTTCCGGTTCATAGATTCCTACCTTTTTGCCTCTATATTATTAATATCCTTTTGTTCTAAGAATCCATAGTTGTGGTGGGTGATTGCAGTCTGCATGTCGCTTATGTACACTGTTCTTGGATGAGAGTGTGAAATACTAGCCAGACTAGTATCATACTGTATTTCGGAAACTTTAATTAGAAACCCTAATTAATTTATTTTGACATCGTTATTGCATCTTGAGTATTGACATGCAACAGGGGGTTGGGGTGGGGTTTTTGCGACCGTTTCTGTTGTGGAAATGGCCTTCTCCCCGTTTCGAAGTAGAAAGGAACCGTTGTATCCAAACAGGGCCTTAACACTCTGTAAATATAGTGGTAAAGAAGGAGGAAGAGAGGTGGGAAATATGGAAATCGGCCCGCTCATATGATGTTATAAATTTACTTGAGCCCACCAACAATGAATTTTGTCCTATTACTATAGAAATGAAGCTCCTCCTCTATCGGGGAATGAGGGGGCGAGGTCTTACTCGGAAATTGGGAGTACATAGTTCTATGTTTCTTGGGGACGCATACTATGATCGCTTTATGGAAGAATGGGGAATGGGGTGAGAACTCTGTCTTAATAAATCGGTATCTAACCTACATCGATTCTTAGAGGAGAAATGAGAAGGGGAAAGGAAATAAGAAAACAAAGAGAACGAAAACAAAGCATATACCGAAATCAAACTCAATTGTAAACTAGAAACCGGGATGGGATTGGATATCGTAAAAATGTGAGCTTAAGCTTCGTGCAGCAACCGCAGCCCTCGAGCGCAATTTCTCACCGCGACTTATATCACAGTGAATTCAGAAATAGGAAAGGGGAATCGTAGACAATTCCCGTATCATACTGGGGTAGGGAGTGAAGGGCCTTTCCGGAACAGGCATGGAATTAATTTCGCAAAGGATATAGTGAGTAGAGTCACCCCAAAAGGTGGTAGTTATATCATGGTCAAGTAAAGGGAGGAAGGGTAGAAAGAGCGGAAAAATCAACCAGATGGTATTTGGATGCCTAGGAGCTGAGCAAGAGGTGATGGAAGCTGTGAGGCCAGTGGAAGCGAAACCGGGGCGCAATTAGGGATAGTGCCAAGGTCAAGGCTCGAGGATAGCTAAGAAGTATTATATCGCTCCGGGATCAGGAGGTGGTGTGGCTAGGGCTCGTGAATCCGTTATTAACTTTGTGATATCCTGGTCCCTCCTCTTAGCATAGCCCGAGTGTGCGGTAGGCCTTGCAAGTCCGGACTGCTAGGGTTGGTGTCTTGCCACCCACGAAACAGCTGCACTACTGCGTTATGTCCATTTTTGGCAGCCCACGATATTGGCGTCCGGCCCTTACTGTCCGGCCTATCGGGGTTTACATCTTTCCGTCCAAGTAATAGCTTTACTACTCCCTCATGCCCATTCTTAGCAGCTAGCAAGATTGGCGTTCGCCCCCAACGGTCCCGACTATTGGGGTTGACGTTTCCCAGTCCAAGCAGTAGATTTACTACTGCCTCATGTCCATACATGGCGGCCAAGGAGATGGGTTTAAGGCCTCGGCAGTGTGGCCTATCGGGGTTGACGTCTTTCCGTCCTAGTAATAGCCTCACTACGGAATCTTGCCCATGCTTGGCAGCTATCGAGATCGGTGTTTGGCCGCTTTTGTCTGGTCTATCGGGGTTGACCTCTTCTCGTGCAAGTAACAACTTCACCACTGTCTCATATCCATTCCTAGCGGCCCAAGATATTGGTGTTCGGCCGTAGTTGTCTAGCCTATCGGGGTTGACCTCTTCCCTTCCCAGTAACAGCTTCACAGCTGCCTTATGCCCGTTCTCGGCAGCCCACGATATCGGTGTTTGGCCACGGTTGTCCGGTCTATCGGGGTTGACGTCTTCGCGCTCCAGTAACAGCTTCACCACTGCTTTATGTCCATTCGCGGCAGCCAGTAGGATTGGTGTTTGGTCTAAATGGCCCGACCTATAGGGGTTGAGGCCTTTCTGCCCTAGTAGCAGCTTCACCACAGCCTCGTGTCTACTCTCAGCGGCCCACGACACTGGTACTCGGCTGCTGGAGTCTGGCCTATCGGGGTTGATGTCTTCTCGTCCAAGCAACAGCGCTACCACTGCCTCATGTCCATTCCTAGCAGCCCACAAGATTGGTGTTAGGCCGACGAAGTCTACACTGTTAAGGTCGACCTCTTTCCGCCCAAGTAACACCTTTACCACTGCCCCATGTCCATTCGCCGCGGCCCACGAGATCGGCGTTAGGCCAACGAAGTCTACCTTATTAGGGTCGACCTCTTTCCGCTCCAGTAACAGCTCTACCACTGCCCCGTGTCTATTCGCCGCAGCCCACGAGATTGGCGCTCGGCTGTCATCGCCTGGCCTATCGGGGTTGATATCTTCGCGTCCCAGTAACAGCTTCACCACTTCCTCATGTCCATTCATAGCAGCCCGTATCAGAGGTGTAACACCAGTTTCATCCACCCCGTTTATATCCACCCCGTCCATTATTGTCAAAGCCCTCGCAATCTCAACAAGCCTAAATATGGACGCAAAGTGTAGTCTCGTGAATTTGCAAAATCCAACAATAGAACGAGGAGGATCTCGATCGAGCATGTATTCCAAGAGTGCCCTAATTGGTATATGGCGTTCGTAGCAGCTTAATAGTTTCAGTGCGTGCTCTTCCCCAACATCCGTCAGCTGGTTTTTGATGTGAGCTCCCCAATACAAGGCTGAATATTCCAGGAAGGGCAAGTGTTGAATACTCCGATCGCGAGCGTCCGAGAGGGCCATTACCTGCTGCGAATTCAGGTATTTCAAGCAGGTCTCCGCGATAATCATATGAGGGTACTGGAAAAGGCTCCTATGATTAACCAAATACTCCCGGAGCGTATGGTGGATGAGTTGAACGGTCGATCCCTCCTTATCCACCACAACAAATCCTTGGCAGTAGCTTAACACTGTCTCTATTGAGGGAACCTCATTGTCATTGTAATCCGTCGATTCTATTTCCACCGCCAAGGCCTGACAGAGCTCTTCTACTCTCAGCTGCCGTTCCGAATGGCATATCCACATCAGAGCTGTGGTCCCGAGATTTAATTTGTGGCCGCCCTGTGCCTTGATCCGATCTAATGTTATGCCGTAGGTGTCTTCGAGGCCCGATTCACCGCTCATCACTCGGATCCTTTCTCGCCGCCTATGAATGGTAGTCTCCTGCAGAATTGCGTCGAGGTTTAGAGAGACTAACCGGAATCTGCATATATATCTGTCAGCTGATATCTTGGGTAAGGCTCCGTGTCCGCCAATCATACTCACATCTCCGAGGAAGTTTCCCGAATCTTCTTCACAATTTCTGCCTCTAAATTTATATCCATCTCACCCCATATTGTGTCTTCAGCAAGTTTTGTCTGGATGTATTGGATAATATCACCAGTTCTGGGGCTTAAAGATACATGTGCTATTCCCTCTAGGAAGTGCTTCTCCACTTCACTACTGACGTATGGTCTCCCGGTCAGGAATACACTTGTGGTGGGAGATATTTCGGTGATGTACCTGAGTGAGAGAAGTATCATGGAGCGGTCTGGTGCAGCGCATTCGTCCAGCGCGTCAAGGCACAAAAAGGTGCGCTGCGTAGATGAGAGGCTCCCCAACATCTTCACAATCTCAGAAAGCTGCAGATCCCGTCCACCGATGAATTTCTTATGCCTTCGAAAGGCATCCGTTATTTCTTCAGGAATTTGCCCAAGACTACTAACGACCTGCTTCAACAGAGCGCCCAACACACTCACCGCGGACTGCTCCTTTTGCGCCGTGGAATCGAAATAGAAGCAGGCCACGGCATTATCCTCTCCGCCCTCTCCCGGCTCGTCGCACAAGGTATCTATGACAAGTGAACTAAAATCGTAAATTGTTAGAAAGAAATCTAGCTTTGTGCTTTCCTGACGTCGGGCGTCTTACCTCATGTAAGTCTTGCCGACCCCTAGATTGCCGGAACAAAACATAGTTGCCTTTTGCGGTTCACCTTGGCAATCACCGCCCTTCCAGCTTCTAAATTCCTCTGTGCCCAAAAGCCACTCTCCCACGCCCTTAACCCGGCTTACTCGAATGTCGTTATGCCGTAAATGGGGTTCGAGAGGCGACAGCCAAGTCAGGATTTCGGACCGGTCATCGGTGGTCGCGAGGTCATGACTGTTGTACATGTTGAAACTATCGGTGCTGTGGGCAGAAGGGATAGTATTACGATTCCGGCAGCCGGGGGTATTGTAAAGATTGCTAATATTATTTTGCGAGTTGGTGGTGTTGATATAAATATTATATCTTTGAGGATTATGGTTATAGAGGGATGTAGAGGAAAGGCTTGTGAGGTGTGGTGGTGCTAGATGATCCAATCTAGAGAGCGAGAGAAACGCGGGGTTTATTACCATTGCAGAACCTGGTATCTGGAAACTTGGGTCGCACATCCTGAACTTTCTCAAACCAATATGGCGCCTCTGGCTACCAGTACAAGGGCTAGGATAACCTCGCGCGGCTAATTTAAGTTCACCCAGGAGATAATCCCTGTCTTCTACGAAAACACCCCCCCTTTGTGCCCAGTAGAATTCCTTAACCACTCGAGCAAGCGCGCGCCTTATTCAGCACCTCAGTTATTTGGAGGGACGTAGTCGTAAGCAAAAGTGGAGTTCACGATGGTGGCTTGGCACATCCCAAGATAGTATCACGCCCGCTTTCCAACCCTTTGCTCCACAGCGACATAATGCCTTTCTCCGATAATAGCGGAAGACGAGAGCTAACCACTCCAGAGAACATTTAAACATGTATTGTAATATGTTTCATAAGTATAGATACAGTCATTCTCTCTTGGAAAGCAAAAGTTGGTCTGTGGTTGTCGTTGCCGAACGGCCCAGTGTTAACTCCACTTTTTCCCACGACTGCAAGGATAATACTGAGCTACTCTTCCCCCCTTAGTGTACCTCGGCCAACAGGTATTCTGCCGGAGTCCTCACCAAATATTGGGTTGACGGAGGCATTGCCGGAACAGCCGCGTGAGTATATTACCAACATTAGACCAAACCAATTCGTTCCTTGTAATCCGACGGATAAGAAATTTATTTACAGGAGTCTCAGTTTGGGCCTAACAGATGTTGGTTCATGCCCTTTATTCCTGATCGACACCGTAGTGCAAACCACCCTTCATGCTACTATTTTTCTTAGCTCCCCAACAGATTTGGTGTTTCTTAAGGTCAGGCTCCAGGATACCTGATAAGGATAATAACCGCATTTTTTTTTTCGTTCTTAGCGCAAAAATTTGTCCCCTGTTTGCTCCGATGCTTCACCCCTACCGCGGGTGTTGCTCGAGCAAGCGCCGGAGGAGTGTTTATGCTGCCTGTCCCACTTTTTGCCGCCACCAAAAAAATACTCAGGGGCTATCACTCGAATTTCCTAACGCGACCTTGTCTTTCATATTGTCACACCTCGTAATAGAGGTAAACGCCACTTTTGTCTCCCTTAGTAATTCATTGCTCCGGTGTATGGTAACTCGTCAGTTAAAAAATAAAGCCAATATGCCTACTATGTGTCCAGTTCTTTCTTCTACCCGCCCGCTTGTATCCATAGTCGCACAGCCTGAGCACATCGATCACGTTTTGCACCCGACAAGCCCTTGGGCGGCTAGACGGCGGCTGACCCGATGTCACACATGCGCCTCATGTTTCTCACCCCAAGTCTCCGAGCCGCACGAACCAAAACCCAAACCGCTACGGGAGCCAGCTGTCGGGGGGACAAAGGCGGCACTCTGGCCCATGAAATTTGGTGGTTGTAGCGATGGTGCTCGGGTAACGCCCTTAGACCCCCCGCCACCCTTTGGTCCAAGTTTTCTTGCGACTTGAAGCATAACCAACCGACACAAATATATCTCACGATACCCCCTCCATTTTGCTTTTTCCCCCCTTCTAGCCAGAGTCGTCTCCACATCGCACAGGGGCCGAGCACCACCCCTCCTCGCACAAACAGCCACTTCCACTCTCCCCCGATTTCGACTACTACCTGCAACGCCGAAGCGGTATTCAAAAAGGCTGCTATTGCATACCGCCCAAATCTGAGCAAAAAGACCGAATTTTGGTAGTATGCAATAGTAGTATTTTTAAAAAACACTTCGACATTGGGAGTAAGATACTGGTAGTCTTAGTCCGGTGCTAGGGGGGTTGGTACCGAAGCTGGGGAACCTTATTTCGCAGGGGTGTTCCAGACTGCTGGTCGCTTCTCATACCGCCGGACCCCACATCCGCCTCGAGATAGTAAAGACGGCCCGCACGTCGGCGGGAGTGAAGAATTGGTGTCAGGTCCAATGAGGCCTGAATTTAATCGTTAGCATGAGCCGAATCCCGCTCCTGTTACAGGCGCTGGAAACGGCTCGTTTATTGTTGGTTATGGATGTTTCATGAATGCCAGCTGCCTCCTTAGTCTCAAACTTATCGTGATTTACAGAGAAGATTCTACAAACATGTTTTTCCTTTTTTATCACGGCATTATAACTCTATACTGCCGCACCAGCCAAGTGCACTCTACAAAAGCCAAGACTTTAAGACTACTCACGGGTATGATAATATGCTAGTTCTGACCGGCATGCCACATCGGAGGGTGATTCAATCATGACACCAAGATGTAATACAGTGTTTTATCCATAAAGTCGTAGTGTTTTCAAGGAGCTCTGGGGCAGGGATGAAGGGGCTGACCCTCACCCCGCAGCCCGATTGCATAACCGCGTGGTACGGTCATACTGTCTGTGACAACGATGGGGTGAGTTTGAACAATGTTTCCCTAGCTTGCGAGGGTTTGAAGACTGGCTTCCGCTAGACTCACAACAAACAGACAAATCTGAGAGCGGTGTTTTTTTTAGCGGGCTTCCGAAATCATAAATCGACCATGATAAGTTAGGTAGTTTAGGTCAGGTTAGAGTTTGCGCCCCACCACGAGAGTGGTGGCCGTGTTATCCGCTATTGAGAATGCGGTGGGGATTTGATAGTTCCTAGATAGCCTTCTAATATAACCACATACTGCTATTAGGGATGTTGCCAGATATAATATGAGTTAGGCTTTTGGATACTCGTTTATTTCCGCAACCGGGCTACATATTATATTTCAACTTAACTTGAATCCCTGTTTATCGTGACAAGGGTAAAAGTCTTAAATATGGACTCTCCGCCCTGCTAGAATCACATGATATTTGAATAATTTAGTGGGAGTACATTTATATTTGCGGGAGAGATAAAATAAGGAAGGTTAGAAAGTGTATAGCAGTGTTCCCAACGGGCCAGGCCGTAGGCCGGGCCAAGGCAGGCCGCTCCGGGAGACAGCCTAGGCCGATCTAGGCCGGATTCGAGCGGCCTGCGAAAGCCTACCAGGCCTGATAGGCGCCTATAGGCCCGGTGATTAACGTTGGGAAGAGATCGCTTTAAGGATATCATGATTCCCCCACCTCTTTCAACTTCTGTGTCCTCGATTTTTTTCTACAATTAATTTAATTAATTAATTAACTACTGTATCTGTAGTATTTCTGCTAATAAAGCGAAACTATTCTTATATTTTCAATGCTATTTAGTAATCGGAGAACATTGATTGTGAATTTTTGCCGCGGACGCTGCATAGTGGCTCACTAAGAGTAGGCTCGCCCAGGCCG
>Ga0307513_10002811_pt1 | contig 23882 bp, 25 predicted proteins | sample 15_EM_MG_FD_202174 | JGI IMG/M metagenome (GOLD analysis project Ga0307513, IMG submission 202174) | Populus trichocarpa ectomycorrhiza microbial communities from riparian zone in the Pacific Northwest, United States - 15_EM | ecosystem: Host-associated > Plants > Roots > Unclassified | place...
ACGGTTTATGGAGATCAGGCGGGGTGTCATAGTCTTGGAGCAGGCTCTCCACGAGAGAGACTAGCTCCTCTCTTTGAGCGAGTTGTTTTCGCAGTCTACCCAAGGCGTACTCTGGCGATGTCGCCGCATGACCTTCGGAGGAGACTAAGGCGGGAGAGTTGGCGATTTCCAAGCGGTCGTCGAAAAGGCGGTCAAGGATTTTGGTGTACGACGCTTCGTGCTTGGGGATAAATGGAGGATTGGATTTCGATGGGGATTCCTGTGGGAGAGGTCCCAGGGAAAGTCTCGCTGAAGGAGAGGATGTTGTCGATTCTTCGAGGAGAGCGCGTATCGACTCGGCGGTGGCTGCGGCCGATGTACCAAGCGTAACACTTCGTACGGAAGGGTGAAGGGTTGAGAGTTGTTGTACAGCCGCAAGAACATCCAGATATAACGGCGACCACTTCGTGGGCCAATTCCACGCCTGCTCCAAGACGAGGATGCGTTCAACAGAGGGCGAGAAGAGGTCATGGAGAGAAGGAAGAGGGGCGAGGAGGGAAAGGTTGATGAACGCGACGCCGTCGAGGTCGAGGTTGAAAGTGGGGCGAGCTACGGCGATAATAAGAGTCGAAGAAGTATCGGACCCGGCTCGCGAGAGAGGACCGGGGGGTGAGTCGAATAACGAATGGGCAGACGACGCGACGGATTGGTACAGAGCATACAGGTTCGAGGGGGAGGTGCCATTGGTCTCATTAACCTTCACCGTGTCGGACCACAGGAAGGATCGGGCCTGATCATCGGTCAACAGCGAAACCTCGGCTTCTTTGTCGTAGAAAATGTGGATGGCAGCCTTATTCTCCACTCGGGAGAGTTTTGAGAGCAGCAACGCATTGTGGTACGCTTCGCTTGGGGTCCTGGAGAAGACGAAGAACGGAACGCTTGAGCGGAGGAGGAGGAGGGTTGAGAGATCTTGATCCGTGTCGGAGAGGGCGATGTGCACCACCACGGGAGAGTCCGAAATCTCCGGAAGAGAGTGAAGGAGCTGGATCGGCAGCCGTGGATTCGACGGGACCGTCACAGAGACCAGACCCTCGTCTTTGTAGCGAAGTAGGGTGGAGCCAACATCCGCTCCGAAGGGCAGCGAGACGAATTTTGCCTCGGAGGATCTTCCACTCGCGTTGTAGGCATGGGAGAAAGGAGAAACGTGTGGGAGTTGCACCTCGCTATTCACAACGACCGCAGACGATAAGGCGACGATTCGGGCGACATGGGAGATGGTGGAGGGCATTTTCCAAGGTCTGGCACCCGGAGCGGGGCGCGATCCAGTCAATAATAAGCATCTGAAGATTTACTCAATCGCATTGGCATTGGCAATCAGCACGAAATACGGGAGCACTATCACGTGCTGCTTGCGGGACATCCGACGCCCGCTTTTTTTCTCAAGACAGCCAGCCTCGAAAAGCTCTCGAATTTCCTCCTCTTCACCACAGGAATGGTGTGGTTATCAAGTATTTCCATGACCATCCCCTGCTCGAAGGGGGGAAAAGACAGCTCACGCTATCCTGGGGCAGAATTGCACCATTCAACTTGCCAAATGCGACACCTCCGTCTATTCAATGGACGACGCTAGGCCTTGAACGAACCGGTGCGACCCCGATGACCGAGACAGGCCCTGGTCCACCCCACGTCCCAAATGGAAACACTCATCTATGCAGGAAGCTTTTGAAAGGAGCCAGTAATGCCAACCGTCTGCTTGGGCGTTTTCTCGAAGTTTTTCCCCACATTATCTGCGTCTCTCATATTCCCCGCTCCTTTTTAAAAACGGCCTGACACGGAAATGCGCGTCGCCCTCTCAGAACTCCTGTCAAATGTTCCACCAATGGGGTGGTTGGATCAAGAGGTCATATGATAAACCTCAATCCACACGTGACGGAATCGCGTTCGCTTGCCACTTCTGTACCGTGTGAAGTAGTCCACTTGAAGATCCCGTGCCCGTATGTCGCGTTGCGGACCACTATAAGCTGGGCTCCTCCGATCTTATTTCACCCACGTCCATCTCATCGTCTTCCTCGCACCCGCTTCACGCGTACCGGCTGAACGTTACATCATGGCTTCATCTCATCTTCAGAATACCGTCCTATTGCGAGCTTCAGGTTCTCACGAATCACCATGCTCAAATGCGAACGACATGGCGCACCATGGTCTTGGGCAACACTCCCTCCTCCCACCTCACCAATATGAGGAAGATTCTTTCACCCGAGCATCAGATTTCGAACCCTTTGCTCCACAATTTTCATTCAGCCCATCCAATAGCGTCTCACTGTGGGACGCAGAGGTGGTCGGACCACCAACATTGTATTATTACCCCTCATCCTTCCCCGATAACGACCCAGCATCCCCTACTTCCTCTGTCACTCCGCCACCGTTCCCCACGACTCCTTTCTCTCTTCCCAATGCAGACCAGTATATTTCTGGGTCATCCCGAAGCTTTGCCATCCCAACGGAAGGTTTCCCGTCTCAAGAGTGCATCCACCAGGAACAATTGTCGGTTTATGGCGCACCCTCCAGCATTTGGAATAAGAACTACCTCGGTCTGGGTCAGATGACAACTTTCCATGACCCAGCACATCGGTATACCTTTTGCTTTGGGTCCCCTTCCCCCGATAATTGCATGGCCGAAGATACCTTATCGTGGACAGCAAAAACGATAATAGTACCTCCGCCTGTCATCTCTCCGGTGAGTACACTCCCACTTTCCGAGATCAAAGAAGGCTGATCGGGACCAGTTTGATACCCCTCCCGTCAGTTCGAAGCGCGCGCGAACGCCATCCGATCTATCGGATGAGCCACAACCGAAGCGAATTCAGAGGGACCCAAACCCACCTATAGATATTCCTGCTGATCCTGCCCCCACCGTTATGCATCGTGTCGCGTCGCACCCACATCCCTCCACATTGACAAACCCGCCACTTCCCCCGCCAATGGAGGGGATCGAAGAAGTCCGTGAGTTCAGGAAGGGTAACCGATGCGGGCACCGCGGGTGTGGAAAGTGGCACACAGACACTTCAGTTGTCAGCCGCCATCGGAGGGCACATGTGGACCGCTATCCCTGCCCGAACCCCGATTGCGTGGTTATCACCACCACCTACCGGGCGTTGCAACGGCACTGGGCAAATCCTAAGGGAGGATGTTCAACGTACAAGCGGAGGAGGGAGGAGTGCCTGATGAGAGGGCAGGTGGACGTTGAGACGTTCGATCCCAAGGTTCATCAACCTTATAAAAGCCTCAAGTTGCAACACGGGAAACACGTGAATTGAGGTATAAAGGACGATTTGCTTTCGTTTATTGTATTCTTCTCCTTTGTTGTAATTGTAATTGTCATCCCATACCGTATCGCAGGTTTATCGATAACCCAGGAGATTGTGAGTGGCACAAAGTGATGGCAGGTTCTGACGGTAACGGTCGGCAAGATAGGCGCCCTGTCCATCATTCTTCGATTTCACCACCTTATACATAAGTGGGTCACACGTGGAAGTCCAGAACACACCCTGCTCCTGGCCACGATGTCGACGCCAGCCACCGATGCTCCTGCTCCAGCAGAGGTTCCCCCAGTGTTGGAGGTAACATCACGTTGCTCAATCTTTGTTCTCTGATGCGTGCTCACCTGATAACAGGAAACCACGGACAAGAAGGTGGAGGCTCCGGGATCGGAGGAACCTCAGAACCCGTTGACGAAGAAGTTCACCGAGGGCGAGTGGAAGGCTTTCAAAGAGTTTCGTGTATGGTGCCACCACCTTTGTTTGTATCGCGGGATTGATGAGTCCGGGTCTCGATTCAGGCCAAGCTGCCGTACATCTTCGAAACCTCTTACCCGGAGAAGGAGAACAAGCTTGCTCCCATCACTCTTTGGGGTATCCCCATCGACCCCTCAAACCCAGTAGGGGATGCTCGCGTCAGCGTTCTTCTTATCAAGTTCTTAAGGGCCAGGTGCGTTTAGACTCCCTCGACTTCGATCAACAACGGGACCTTATCAGATAAGTTGACAGGGAGCTCAACGTGGAGAACGCGACCAACATGATGATCTCTACCCTCAAGTGGCGCGACGAGTTCAAGACTGATGAGGTCGCCACCGAGGAGTTCCCTCAAGACCTTTTCGGTTCAGTCGGTCACGTCTTTGGAAAGGACAAGGACGGACGGCCAGTAACGTAGGTTCTCCTTGCCTGCCCCCGTGATCGAGTCTGAGTTTCCGCGAAGCTACAACATCTATGGGGGCAACCAAGACATCGCTGCTGTCTTTGCCGATGTCCCCAAGTTCATCAGGTGCCGTCGTTTGCTGCTTCAGACCCTTGCTACGGATACTCAATAACGGTGTCCCTCTAGGTGGCGTGTCCAGCTCATGGAGCGTGGCATCGCTTTGATCGACTTCGTGGATGTCGATTCTATGGTTCAAGTCCACGGTAACTTCTCCGCTTTCCCTGCGTTTCTCTTCCAACTTCCTCACATTGTATCCACAGACTATGAGGGTGTTGGCCTTGGAAGTCGTGATGCCAATTCCAAAGCAGCGGCCGGCCAAGCTTCGAAGATCTTCCAGGATTATTACCCTGAATTCTTGGTATGTATCCTGGGTTCCCCTTGTAGGCACCCACCCTTACTCCTTCGCAGTCCAAGAAGTTCTTCATCAATGTTCCAACGTTCATGACTTGGATATTCTGGTTATTCAAGCCGTTGATATCTGCCAACACGTTGGCGAAGATGAGTGTCGTTGGAAGTGGTACCCATACGATCAGCGGAGCTTTGCTCCCGGTTATAGACACTAAGGAACTACCGAAGCGATACGGAGGAGAGGCTGAGGCTTTCTAGGGGAAGTGAACGTGTTCCAATGTGATACCTGATCATGTCATCCATGCATCGACTTTACATTTGTAATACTAGTAGTACTTGTACGCGGCATCATAACTCTTGTTCAGATTATCCCTCTGCAGCCTGATCACTCCGCCTTGAGGGTTTTTGTTCCCTGAGCCTTCGTCAGGCGTAGTGTCATGTCTATCGCCATCCCAAACGGTACCAAGAAGAACGGAACGTAACTTGAGAGTAAAAGTAACATTTGGAACTGGGTTGGACCGGTGGATGTCCAGAGGACTGCGAGACAACCAAAGGTCGTTGTGCACGACGAAGCGGAGTAGGCGAGCATGAGCGGGTAATAAGTCTGCAACTTTGGTGGTCCGGCGTATAACGCTCTTGCGGCGAGGAAAAACACTGGAAGTTGGAAGAACCTAGAAACAAGGAAGTCAGTCTCCGCCACGGAGGTCGGAACGGGCTTGGGCTGGGTCGCCTTACGCTTCGAGATACAAAAATGCACGGAACCAGTTGAACTCTGGGCCTCCACGGAAAGCTCCTGTGATCAGCGGGTCCGCCGAAAAGTCGATATACCAGTCGGACGCGTCGCGTAGGACTTTTGGCATCAGGTGCTGGGGATATATCGCTTGCACGTCAAGCAGAACCGTTGCGGGTATATGAATCTGTTTTCGACAGCTTGTTGAGACTCGATTATTTCTGCCGCCAGGCCGACATGCTTACGCACCAAGAGGAAGGCGAAATACAGAAAGTCCAAGGGCCGGGAACTCAGAGGGACGCGATGTGGCATGGTTGACGTCCTTCAGTCAGCCCCAGCGCTAATGCGTCCGACCATGATGGCAACGCGCCACGACCGCGACGCCCTCTGTTCTCGTCGGTCACCTAAAACCCTCCGCACATGAGATCTCTCAGAGTTTGTGTGCCCACCTGCCTCACGACCACGGGACTCAATACATATCGGCGCTCGCTTTGGTTCTGTCACGCGGTGGTACAAACAAACGCCTCGTGGTTTCCCAGCTGCATCTTGCGGACTGCCAACCTCTATCCCTCCTCCCTCGAGATCGCGCCCAGCAATCAGCAGAAAACTCATGCGTAACCCATTCCAAGGAGCTTCAGGCTCGAGTGAGCGCTTTCGATTACACGCTAGCTTTAACGGTTCTGACAATCAGCAGAGAAAGTGCAGAGGGCGGTAGACGGTGTCAAGATACTTGTGGACGTGGCATCGGAGTCGTCCGACTGGTTCCCTCCTCTCAAGTCAGCCCTTGGTGGTGTTAATGCGCTCATCAAACATTACGAAGTCGGGTCGTTCTACGCCGTTTTTACCCACGACTGATGGCCTCCTAGCAATACAAAGATGTCAAGGAGAAGGCGGCACAACTCGTCCCGTGGTTGGAGAAGCTAAAGGATAACCTTGCGTCCGTTGCAGATGGCGTCGACTGTGAGGAAAAACAGCGACGTGCAGAGCTCTCTAGGTGAACTTCACCGTGCCCCCTCCCCCGCCCGCTCTGATCTCGCGTTTAGCTCATTGGGGGAGATCGGAGAGCGGTCAAAGGTCTTATTAGAGAAGAAAAAGACCTCGCGGTTCTTCGACAAGGGGAAAGATGCTCAAGAAGTGGCCAACCTGGTTGAGGAACTCCGGAACGCAATCGTGTACTACCAGGTGAGTGGAAACCATGTGGTGGAAACCAGAGTTGACATTAATGAGACAGGTGTCACAACAACAATCGATATACAACCGGATAGGAGAACTGACTGTAAGATTTCTCACCAATCATATCTTCGACCCCAGTGTTGACGAAACGCCCGTTTCCACAAGTCTTCCTTTGAGAAACTCTTGGGACTGCACCAGGTACGATTACATCCATCTGCCGGAATACCTGTCTGATGCGCGGCCAGAAGTCACCGGTAACAAAGAGAAAGATCGAGGCCGCTTTTGCACGATTCAATCGGCTGGGATCAAGGGAGGACGATAAGGGTGTGGCCGACTCAATGCGACGGGCAGAATTTTTCACGTCCGTTACTTCGGCTCCTGTATCGATCCCGTATTGACTCCCTTCTAGCACCCTCAATCGGATCAAGCACAAGTTTCAAGAGATACTGGATCGCGTCGAGGTTGCAGGCTACTCGGAGAACGATGAGGACACCCAGATTGTGTCTGAGCTCATGGATGATGTTCGAGATGCTATCATCGATTGTCAGGTCAGTGGCGATTCCGAGCCATCCCTACGAGCTCCTCACTCAGGCAACCGGTTCAGACGGCGCACCAACAGGTCATATATGATCAGAATCTCGAACTGATCGTGAGTCGCTGAAGTGCGTGCGTTTGGACGTGTCTGACGGTTAAACAGAATCGAGGTTAGACTCCGTTTGAACGAAAACTGAATCGAGCTCACCTGCATTTTTGAAAGCCGAGATGTCAGTCTTGAATAGCTGTCATCGGGCGCATGGAGCAGGATACCAACACGGGAATCGAAACGGCTGTCTCAATGGAACCAGGGAGAGCGTGTTGGACGAGATTGAACGCTGGACCGAGGATTTCGACAAGTCCCCAATCTTCTGGCTCAATGGACTCGCTGGGACGGGGAAGTCCACGATCGCCCAGACCATTGCCGAAAGGTTGTTCGCCGACGACCGTTTGGGTGCCTCGTTCTTTTGCTCGAGAAGCTTCGAGGATCGCAGTAATCTCCGGCTCGTCTTCCCGACGCTGGCATTCCAGCTCGCACAAAAATACCCCAAATTCCGATCGTCGCTTGTCCCTCTCCTGCAATTCAATCCAGACATTGACCACGAGTCGCTTCTGGACCAGATGCAGAAACTTCTGGTCAAGCCGCTCAGGTCTGCGAACATCTCAACCGTCATCGTGATCGATGCCCTCGACGAGTGCAAGGATGATGAGCCAGAATCGGCCATCCTGCTCGTCTTGGGCAAGTCGGTTTCAGAGATTCCCGGAGTCAAATTCTTCATCACCAGCCGACCGGAGGCGCGCATTACATCTGGGTTCCGTGGGCCACTCCTGAAGGATTCAACGGATATCTTCGTTCTTCACAAAGTTGAACCTCGCACTATCGGCAATGACATCCGTCGCTTCTTCAAGCACGAGTTATCCGGAGTTGCACACCGATGCGGTGGGAGCGAGGATTGGCCGACGGATGAGCAGCTCGACTCGCTGTGTCGGAGGGCTGCTGGTTTCTTCGTTTACGCCGTCGCAACAGTCAATTTCCTCAAGCACGGGTTCAAGCGTCCCTCGGATCGACTCAATACGATTATGAAATCTCCGGAGAGCACAGCCCACGAAGGAGGGGTGGAATTGAAGGTGTATGCCAGCCTCGACTCTCTCTACACATCAATCCTCCGGGAGGCGTTCCGCAAAAACGGTGACGAAGACAATGGGATGGTTCGTTCGGTCCTCAGCGCTGTGGTCCTCGTAACGAATCCCCTCTCACCATCTGTAATCGCCGCATTAATGGGTTTCGAATGCGATGAGGTCGTGCTGCTCCTCGAGTCAATTCAATCACTGCTGACACTGCACGAGGATATCGACGACCCTGTTCGACCATTCCACAAGTCCTTTCCTGATTTTATCACGGACCCAACTCGTTGCACCGACCCACGGTTCTACATATCCTCCGACTATCACACCGAGCTTTTCCTGCACTTCCTAGAACGGATGGGCAAGTCGCTGAAGAAGAATATATGCTCGCTCCCTGACTACGTCCTCAATTCCGAAGTGGAGGATTTGCCGGAGAAGATCGAAGAGAGCGGTATCCGTGGTGCGCTTGAACATGTGTGCAGATCGTGGGACAAGCATCTCATCGTGACGAAGCACCGGACCTCAGATGTACTTTCAGCCCTTGGTGATTTCTTGGGAGAGAAATTTGTCTTCTGGTTGGAGGTGTTGAGTGTCGTTGGTGCTGTGGGTGATGCCGCACGTGCGTTGAGTGCAGCTGTAAAATGGCTGAACGAGGTGTGTCTATAATGACAACTTGATTTCTCTGCCCCTCGGTACTCACCCAAAGCCAGATTCAGGTCTCTGAAGATGCCAACACTCTACTCGACACCACCACAGACTTCCTTCGCTTCGTGGCTGAATTCTTCGAGGTCATTAGCCAGTCAGCACCCCAAATCTATCACTCTGCACTCCTGCTCGCCCCTTATTCGTCGGTGGTTCGGAAACTGTATGGCCAACACATCCACCCACACGTGTCAAGGGTTGTGACTGGCATCCCTACCTCATGGGATTCATGCACGGCGAGCGCTGGAGCTGCTTCTGAAGTTGGTTGTGCTGTTTGGTCACCATGTGGTCGACTTGTCGCGGTTGGTATGGGGAATGTCGTAGAAGTTCGGGACTCAAGCATCCTAGAGAGATTATCCACCCTCAAGACTCCTGCCACCTTTTCTCCCGCCCATTCAATTTCCTTTTCTCTTGATGGGCGCCTGTTGGCCTGTCTCCAATGGGAGAGAGAACTCTTCCCATTACCTCAGAAATTGTGGCTCCATGTTTGGGACGTTCAGACAGGTGTGATGATCCGCTGTGTTCATGTCCACCACTCCGGGGAGATCACGTTCTCCGGCAATGGCAACCAAAGGGTTGTCAATCTCTTACGCCATCACTCCTTTTCCAAACCATACCAATTCTACATATATGATGCACTCAAGGACACACAACCCAAGGCGGACCTCGTGCCATCGTTCGATCTCCGGCCGTATGCCCATTGGACCCGCAAAGACACTCTCCATTTTGCTACCAGCTTCAAAATTGATGGGCACGTTCTGATCGAGATCCGCGAGCTCCAACAGACCTCACATCCGCTCCCTGCGGTCGAGTCGTTCCGTGTGCCACTTCACAGTGGGGGGTTCTCCTTCTCCCCGGTTTCCTTCCATGCATCATTTGTCGCCGAGACGGATCTGGTCATACTAGATGTTCGGGACTCAAGGATCCTATTGGAGGTCAAGGCTGCTCAATCACCCTTCATCCCACCAGGGCACTTCTCTTCCGATGGGCGCTTTTTCATATGTAGAACAGAAGAACCACGAATTTTTGTTTGGGAGAATGGTTCTACTGGTTATGGGCCCTGGAGCAATCTCAGACCCCGGTTGTTGTTCAAGGGTCTCTCATTCTCGCCCACCATGTCCTCAATCTTGACTTGGGGCCCACAGGGGATCCAGGTGTTGAACCCTGGCAATCGATCTGCCTTTCTGTCTCCGAATGAGGCTGGGCACCATCACGGACGTCGTAACCATTTGGTCGCATATTCCGCAGATGGGGCCCTCACTGCAACGGCACGACACAAGGATCATGTCATCAAAGTCCTTGACAATCTTTCGGGCAGTCCATGCCGACTCATAGACACAGGGATGGAGATTTTGGACATCAAGATCGTTAACAACGCCATCTGCATGGCGAGCAGCTGTGGGCTTATTTGGTGGGATCTTGAAACCGGGGAGAGAGCACGCGGGGCTCAAGATATTATCGACAGTACCATGGTTATCGATCCCACAGCAAACCACTTGGCGTTATCCCATGATTGCTCCCAGGTTGCCTTTGTGGTTCCGACGACACAATCTTACATGCGGCTACGACGAGCTGTCCCGCCAACCGAAGTTTGCCTGTGGCGAGAAGGTCTCCCACCAACGAGAGTCGACCTGTGCGAACCTCAAATATTTGATACTGGTGATCTGGTCCCGGTCATCAACATCCAGTCCTCTCCTAACCAGCATGGATTATGGCTCCTCGTAACCATATTGACTCAGTCCCTTTGGGACAACACACCCTCGACCTTGTACCTTCCAGTGGAATTGGAGATTCTGGAGGATGGGAGTGTTAGGAAGGTGTCAAAGAGGTCATTTGGTAGCCCGTGGCCGTGGGTGAACCTTTTTTCTTGTGGATACGGTATTTGTATTGGGTCGCAGGAGTGGGTTGTGGATCCTGAGGGAAGAAAAGTCTTGTGGTTATCCCCCAGCTGGAGGGCGAAGAACGTGGAGGACGTGAGGTGGGATGGCAATTTCCTGGCCTTCTTGCATGGCCACCACCCAGACCCCATCATTATTCAGTTCCGTCCATGATTCCTTCTCTCGCATTTACATCCACCCCATCCATCATCTGTGCTGCATCTCTTCGAAGGCTGGTCACTGATGGCAATCTCACCACACACCCAATCCCACCACCATTATTCCCCTTCCTCCAATCTAGAATGCATTTTCCTCACTCCGGACTGTATTTCTTGCTTTCTTTATGTCCCGTATTACCGTTGCTTTGCACTGGTGCTGCACTACACTGAGATGCAATATGACTGTAGCTTGAATGATTTTGTTCCGTACTAATGTTCGAAGAGGCGGAATTGACGGCGCGGCGCCGGAATGGTCAACCTCATCGTCGAAGTTCAACCTCTCGCTACCATATCATCCTGAGGAGCAAGATTCGGGGTGGATAGATTGGTCGTTACAGTACACGGCTGGGGGGTTTGCGTCGATAAAAACATATAAGATAAGTGGCCATGGACAAATGTCAGTAATAAAGGTTGAGACAACAAATGCGAGTCAGTAACAAGGCAGGCGGACAGAAATTGGTGACACTTCAACGTTGTCAACGGTCACCGCGATGGTAGATCAATATGCAAGCGAAATGGGCGCCGTTCACGAGAAGCTCCGGGGTTGATCACATTGTCCTTGATGCGAGGCTCCGGTAACCATCGTCGTTTCCGCATTGCAGCGGCTTGGGCTTTTTGGCGTTGCGTCCTCTGACGGCCTTGGAGAGGCATTGCGCAGACTGTGGAGGATTGACTGGAGGATGGTGGCAAGTAGAATTTATCACACCTCCTGTTGGGCGGGGTTCGCATACACCTGGATAGCTATTACGTAAGTAGCGCGGGGACGTAGACTCGCTCTCCCCCCCGCGCTATACATCAAATTCACAAAAACCAACTCCAGTCCCGCAGAGCCGGTTTTGTTGAGAATCAGGTCATAGATGTCATCTTTGGGTGCGATGCGACAGTTGGGCCCGACATTAATATAGGCGTCCACGGGGACACAGCGAGGGGGTCGTGGAGGATCACAAGTGACTTCGACCACCACTGAGGACGAAAGGCCGGCCATCGGGGTTCCTAGCGTATTAATTGCAGACAGCGCATGAACTCTGGTGTTATCACATCGTCGGGGTCGCTGGAAACCGAGGAACCAGTCGAGGAACTTAGGGAGGCGGGACTGGGTGTAAGTCTCGAGTGGCTTGATTGACTGAGGGGAGAAGCGAGACTGGGAGGGGGGTCCTGCGGGCAACGTTGATACGGGGCACGGCGCACGTGGGGGTCGCCTATCACGGCCTGCTGCTCCTTTTTCTGTCCAGAACCCCTGCTCACTCGGGAGCGAGTTCACGTCCAAAAAAGTCAAAGAAAGCGTCCACATATGGCATGTGGGCCAGACTCAGACGTTACCGATCCATGGTTCAGTTAATGAGGTGAAATGAGAGTCAATTCGTTTGTTTCTGAGAAGAAGGGAAGGGTGTATCGAAACGGCAAAAATGAGTGGCCGTCGAAGCGAGGGTTATGATACAGGCGAAGCAGCACTGCAAAACACGTCGACAAAATCGGTGGTAGTGAGCAGAGCAGGATCAAGAAGACGCATGGGCAAGATGGGACATAAAGAGAGGGAGCTGGGCTTTCCATGCGTTTGCGCGACATGGAGGCGATGACGTGGTCCAACGCTTGGTGTAGTAGAGAGAAATCGAGTGCGAATCGGGTGGTGCGGCGAGGGAAGTATCGATATGAGTGGACGACGGAAGACGGAGGCTGAGTTCCGGTGGCGGTGCCGCCCAACAGCCACTCCCGTTACTCACGGTCCCGCGTCTGGCAATTGCCAGGAGGTCGAGTTCAGGACAAGCCTACTTACTGGTTGGCGTCCTTCAGCGAGTTCTGGCGCCAACGCGCCACGACCGCGGCACTCCCTGTCCTCATCTTAACACCCTAACCCTTGGACACTGAGATCTCTCAGAGTCTGTGTGCCCATCTGCCCCGCGACCGCGGGACTCAATACATATCGGCGCTCGTTTTGGCGCTGTCACGCAGTGGTACAAACAAACGCCTCGTGGTTTCGCCGCTGTATCTTGCGGATTGGCAACCCCTGTCCTTCCTCCCTTGAGATCACGCCCAGCAATCAGCAGAAACTCATGCGTAACCCATTCCGAGGAGCTTCGGGCTCGAGTGAGTGCTTTCGATTACACGCTGGCTTTAAGGGTTCTGACAATCAGCAGAGAAAGTGCAGAGGGTGGTAGACGGTGTCAAGATACTTGTGGACGTGGCATCGGAGTCGTCCGACTGGTTCCCTCCTCTCAAGTCAGCCCTTGGTGGTGTTAATGCGCTCATCAAACATTACGATGTCAGGTCGTTCTACGCCATTCTTGCCCACGACTGACGGTCTCCTAGCAATACAAAGATGTCAAGGAGAAGGCCGCACAACTCGTCCCATGGTTGAAGAAGTTGAAGGATAACCTCGCGTCCGTTGTAGATGGCGTCGACCCTGAGGAGCAGCAGCGACGTGCAGAGCTCTCTAGGTGACCTCCATCGTGCCCCCTCCATCATCACCCGATCTGATCTCGCGTTTAGCTCCTTGGAGGGGATCGAAAAGCGATCACAGAACTTGTTAGAGAAGAAAATGGCCTCAGGACTCCTCGACAAGGGGAAAGATTCTCAAGAAGTGGCTAACCTCGTTGAGGAACTCCGGACTGCAATCGTGTACTATCAGGTGAGTGGAGACCATGCGGCGTAAATCAGCGTTAACGCGAATGAGACAGTTGTCACAACAACAATCGATATATAATCGGATAGGAGAACTGACTGTAAGACTTCTCATCGATCGTGTCTTCGACCCCAATGCTGACGAAGCATCCACAAGTCTTCCTTTAATACGCTCCTGAAACTGCACCAGGTACGATTGTATGCGTCTACCGGAATACCTGTCTGATGCCCGGGCAGAAATCACCACTAACAAAGAGAAAGATCGAGGCTGTGTTTGCACGGTTGGATAGGCTGGGATCAGGGAGGGACGATGAGGATGTGGCCGATTCAATGCGACGGGCAGACTTGTTCATGTCTGTTACTTGGGCTCCTCCTGCATCGATCCTGTATTGACCCCTTTCTAGCACCCTCAATCGGATCAAGCACGAGCTTCAAGGGACACTGGATCGTGTCGAGACTGCAGGTTACTCGGAAAACGATGAGGACGTCCAGATTGTGTCTGAGCTCATGGATAGTGTTCGAGATGCTGCCATCGATTGTCAGGTCAGTGGTGATTTCGGGTCATCCCCACGGGCTCCTCACTCAGGCAACCGTTCAGACGGCGCACCAACAGGCCATATATGATCAGAATCTCAAACTGATTGTGAGTAGCTGAAGCGCATGCGTTTGGAGACGTCTGGCGGTTAAACAGGATCGAGGTCAGACCCCTTTCGAACGAAAATCGAGTTGAACTCACCCCCGTGTTTAAAGCCGACATGTCGGTTCTGAATAGTTGTCGTCGGGCCCATGGAGCAAGATATCGACACGGGAACCGAAACGGCTGCCTCAAGGGAGCCAGGGAGGGTGTGCTGGGTGAGATTGAGCGCTGGGCAGAGGATTTCGAAATGTCCCCAATCTTCTGGCTCAATGGACTCGCTGGGACGGGAAAGTCCACGATCGCCCAGACCATTGCCGAAAGGTTGTTCGCCGACAACCGTTTGGGTGCCTCGTTCTTTTGCTCGAGAAGCTTTGAGGGCCGCAGTAATCTCCAGCTCATCTTCCCAACGCTGGCATTCCAGCTCGCGCAGCAATACCCCGAGTTCCGATCCTCGCTTGTCCCTCTCCTGCAATCCAATTCAGACATTGACCACGAGTCGCCTCTAGACCAGATGCAGATGCTTCTGGTCGAACCGCTCAAGTCTGCGAACATCTCAACCGTCATCGTGATCGATGCCCTCGACGAGTGCAAGGATGATGAGCCAGAATCGGCCATCCTGCTCGTCTTGGGCAAGTCGGTTTCAGAGATTCCCGGAGTCAAATTCTTCATCACCAGCCGACCGGAGGCGCGCATTACATCTGGGTTCCGTGGGCCGATCCTGAAGGATTCGACGGATGTCTTCATTCTTCATGAAGTTGAACCTCGCACTATTGACGACGACATTCGTCGCTTCTTCAAACACGAGCTGTCCGGGGTTGCACACCGATGCGGTTGGATCAAGGACTGGCCAACGGATGAGCAGCTCGACTCGCTGTGTCGGAGGGCTGCTGGTTTCTTCGTTTACGCTGTCGCGACGGTCAATTTCCTCAAGCACAAGTTCAAGCGTCCCTCGGACCAACTCAATACGATCATGGAATCTCCAGAGAGCACGACCCACGAAGGGAAGGCGAAACTGAAGGTGTACGACAGCCTCGATTCTCTCTACACCTCGATACTCCAGGAGGCATTCTGCGAAAACGGTGAAGGAGACGATGCGATGGTCCGTTCGGTCCTCAGCGCTGTGGTCCTCGTTACGAATCCCCTCTCACCATCTGCAATTGCCACATTGATGGGTTTCGAGTGCGATGTGGTCATACTACTCCTTGAGTCAATTCAATCGTTGCTGGTACTGCACGAGGATCCTGACCACCCCATCCAACCATTCCACAAGTCCTTCCATGATTTCATCAGGGACCCAGATCGTTGCACGGACTCACGATTCCACATATCCCCAGGCTATCATACCGATCTTTTCCTGCACTTCCTGGAATATATGGACGAGTCGCTAAAGAAGAACATGTGTGGGCTCCCCGACTACGTCCTCAATGCCGAGGTGAAGAATTTACCCAAGAGAATTGAGGAGAACGGTATCCGTGGTTTGCTTGAACATACGTGCAGATCATGGTACAAGCATCTTCTCGTGACAAAGCACCGGACCTCGGATGTACTTTCAGCCCTTCGTGATTTCTTGGGAGAGAAATTCGTCTTCTGGATAGGTGTTGAGTGTGCTCAGTGTTGTGGGTGATGCCGCCCGTGCGTTGAATGCAACTGTAGAATGGCTGAACGAGGTGTGTCTAAAATGACAACTTGATTTCTCGGCCGCCTGGTATTCACTCAAAGTCAGATTCAGGTCTCCAACGATACCAACACTCTTCTCAACACTACCAATGGCTGCCTTCGCTTCGTGACCGAATTCTTTGAGGTCATTAGCAAGTCCGCACCCCATATCTATCACTCCGCACTCCCACTTGTCCCTCGTTCGTCGACGGTCCGGAAACTGTATGGCCAACACATCCACTCGCCCATGCCAAGGATTGTGTCTGGTATCCCTGCGTCGTGGGATTCATGCACGACGAGCGTTGGGGCTACTTCTGGAGTTGGTCGTGCTGTTTGGTCACCATGTGGTCGTTTTGCCGCAGTTGGTATGGGGGCCGTCATTGAAGTTCGGGACTCAAGCACCCTAGAGAGATTATCCACCCTCAAGGCTCCTACCACCAATCTATATCCTGCCTGTTCAATTTCCTTTTCTCCAGATGGGCGCATATTGGGCTGTCTCCAACGGGAAAACCCTCCAGACAGACATCCCATCCTGAAGATGCTGAGATTGTGGCTCCATGTTTGGGATGTCCAGACGGGTGTGGTCATCGGCAGGATTGGTGTCTACAATCAGGGGGAGATTACATTCTCCACAAACAACAACCGAAGTGTTGTCAATTACATACCCTCTGGCCCCTTTTCCAAACTCCAAGTCTGCACATATGATCTACTCAAGGGCACGAAATCACCCAAGACAAAATTCCCATGGTCGAACAATCACCAGTTGGGTGCCCATTGGACCCATGAAGACTCTCTCCAGTTTGCTACCAGCTTCGAAATCGATGGGCACGTTCTGATCGAGATCCGCGAGCTCCAACAGACCTCACATCCACTCCCTGTGGTCGAGTCGTTCCATCTGCCACTTCAGAGGGGAGAGTTCTCCTTCTCTTCGGTTTCCTTCCATGCATCATTTGTCACCAAGGCAGATCTGGTCATACTAGATGTTCGGGACTTGAGGATCCTATTGGAGGTCAAAGCAGCTCAATCACCCTTCATCCCACCAGGACACTTCTCTTCCGATGGACACTTTTTCGTATGTGGAACAGAAGAACCACGAATTTTTGTTTGGGAGAACGGTTCTACTGGTTATGGGCCCTGGAGCAATCTCAGACCCCGGTTGTTGTTCAAGGGTCTCTCATTCTCGCCCACCACATCCTCGATCTTGACTTGGGGCCAACAGGGGATCCAGGTGTTGAACCCTGACAATCAATCTGCCTTTCTGTCTCCCAGTGAGGCTGGGCACCATCACAGACATCATAACCATTTGGTTGCATATTCTGTGGATGGGGCCCTCACTGCGACAACACGGCAAAAGGATCATATCATCAAAATCCTTGACAATCTTTCGGGCAGTCCATGCCAACTCATAGACACGGGAATGGAAATTTTGGACATCAAGATTGTTGACAACACTATCTGTATGGCGAGTAGCTGTGGGCTTGTTTGGTGGGATCTTGAAACCGGAGGGAGAGTACATGGTGCTCAAGATGTTATCAACAAGACCACGGCTATCGATCCCACTGTAGGCCACTTAGCACTATCCCATGATTGCTCCCAGATTGCCTTTGCGGTTCAAAAAACGGATCTTTACCTGTGGCGAGAGGGTCTCCCACCGGTAAGAGTTTCCTTGCACAACTACGAAGCTCGTGCCAGCGATGAATCACTCAACATCATCAACATCCAATCCTCCCCTAACCGGCGTGGGCTGTGGCTCCTCGCGAGCACGTCGAGGACGCATTCCATACTCGGCTCACGGACCCGGTACTTTCCGGTGGAATTGGAGATACGGGAGGATCAGAACTTTAGGAACGTAACAAGGAGGTCATCGAACAGCCCGTGGCCATGGGCGAACCTTTTTTCTTGTGGATACAGGATCGGTGTTGGGTCGAAGGAGTGGGTTGTGGACCCTGAGGGAAGAAAAATCTTGTGGTTACCCCCCAGCTGGAGGGCAAAGAACGTAGAGGATGTGAGGTGGAATGGTAATTCATCAGAAAATGTGCAAAATGCTTATTCTTCGGTTATTCGACACTTATGACACTTATTCTCGTAAAATAATCCAGGTCCAGGTTTTGACGTCTTGGAAGGGTCCAAATGGCAGGGGATTTCGTAAGAATAAGGTCGAATAAGCAGAATAAGTAAATAAGACGATGCCCCGTTTACTGATGTTTCCTGGCCTTTTTGCATGCCCACCACCCGGACCCCATCATTATTCAGTTCTGCCCATGATTCCTTCTCTCCCATTCACATCCACCCCATCTGCCATCCGTGCTGCATCTCTCCGAAGGCCGGTCACCAATGGCGATTTCATCATACATCCAATCACGCTACCGCTATTTCCATTTCTCCAATCTAGAGAGTATTTTTCTCACTTCGGACTGTATTTCTTGCTTTCTTCGTACCCCGTATTACCGTTGCTTTGTACTGGTATTGTACTACACTGGGATACAATGCAACTGTAGCTTAAATGATTCTGTTCTGTACTAATGTTTGGAGAGGCGGATTTTGCGGCGCGGCGCCGGAACGGCCAGCCTCATCGAATTTTCTCTCGCTGCCATCAATCCCAAGGAGTGAGACCAGATCCATTGCGCCACATTAGTATTGAATGAAGCGGGTATGCGCACGTCAACGTTAGGTACTACGATTTACAAGTATCAACGCCATTCGTCCAGCAACGAACGGTATCCGCATGATTGGCAGGAATCTTGGGGTGGCAAATCGGGTGAACTATTGTACGAACCGAACTAACCGCGAGGGGTGGTCTACCCAAGGCGCTAACAGAAAACTCCGAAACCTCCAAGGCGGCAGCCAGTCGAACTTCGAAGATCTTCCGGGGCTGCTGGGTTGCTCGATCGTGACGTCTGCTTTCTATGTCGTCGTACACGATGATTCTCATTTGTCTACTGCTGCTCGCTATTCTTGACACAGCCGGCTGCATAATCTAACCGTCATCGTCCTCATCATTCCAGTGGTCGTCCCAACCACGGCTCCTTTCCACCGCTCGCTGCCAACGGACCCACCGCTTCTTCCTTTCTCCAGCATCCAACCTCGAAACAAAGTCCGTGTGACCCTTGGTGTTGACATCTGCCAGAGTCTCTTGTTTGTTTACATCCCAACCAAATAGCCTGATCGCTGATCCAGCCAACAATGCGGACCCCAGCGCGGTCGATCTTGTAGAGACAAGCTAAGTGACAACGAGCATGTTGACGAAAACCCGCAGACTCACTCCCGCATCTCCGGGCGCATCACTGCAAATCCTCCCAGGTCCGCAAGGATTTGCATGGCGACGTCACCGTTCGTCATCCCGCCGTCTACCTTGACTTGTTTTAGGTCTGCCCCGGCATCAGACTGCATGCACTCCAGGATTGCATATGTTTGGAAGGCGGTGGCTTCCAATGTCGCCCGAGCTATATGTGCTGGTGTCGTATATTCGGTAAGGCCGATCAACATCCCAGCTGCAGCCGGGTCCCAATATGGTGCGAGCAACCCAGAGAACGCGGTGACGAAATATACACCACCTGTGGTGTCTACAGAAGCCGCGAGGGTATTGATATCTGCGGAGCTCTTGATCATGTACATAGAATCACGGAGCCTGCCACGTCTTAGCCATTGGAACCCACGTGAATCCTGAAAGCTATCCCTTACCACTTGATAGCACTGCCGGCCACCGCAACTAAGGGGAAGTTGAGCGGGGAAGACATTAATAACTGATGTCGTAACGTACTACTCCCTTCCAGGGCATACACCGGTTTCGAATCTGGTCCTGCCTGATAACCAACCTATTCGGAAATCAGAATGGACCGACTGTTGCAGTAGGAAGAATGTACCGTGGTGAGTAGTCCATTGCCACTCTTCACAACGTCGTTCCCCGTGTTGAACAGTAGGAATGCACCGGTTCCGAATGTGCACTTGGCCTCTCCTTGGTGAAAGCATTTGTTCCCCACAAGTGCGCCTTGTTGGTCACCGATCAGGCCACCAATCTTAACACCCTTAAGCGACCCGTGTTCAACCTCTCCGTACACTTGAGAGGAAGATACGATCTTGGGAAGTACGGATGGTTTTATGCGGAAGAACCTTAGCAGCACCGGGTCCCATTGCAAGGTCTTGATGTTCATCAACAACGTTCGAGAGGCGTTTGAGACTTCCGTTACATGCAACTTCCTGTCTGTCAAACGCTTTAACGAGCGTTTAGAGGATCTCAAAATGAGAAGGGAAAGAGCGCACATAAACGATCCACGACTCGACGGTGCCAAACAGGAGGTCGTCGTCTTCGTGAGCTCTGTGCACAGCTTCGTGATGGTCAATTAGCCAGCGTAGCTTTACACCGGAGAAATACGTAGAAAGTTTCAATCCAGTCCTGGTAGTTCCTGGTTAGCACCTGCGATGGTATGGTTTCCCGAAAGGAGAGTCACAAGGTTTGGAGTTGATCCGTAGCCTCTTTCCCAGTTACGACACACCCGGGCTCAAGTTCGAGGCCAACATTGTTCAATGCGTTGATGAGGTGAGCAACAGTGTGCTTCGTCCGTGAATCTGCCCATACGATGGCCTTGGCCAGTGGTTTCCCGGTCCGACGGCTCCACGCGACGGTAGTTTCACGTTGATTCGTTATCCCTGCGATTGATTACCTATCTCCCGGAATCGCCCAAACAGACCCCAGACGTACCTATGACCCTGATACTGCTTTTTGGATAACCGGCGGCCTCGACGCTCTTCACGGCCCCGTCGATACAATCTTCGCATGCTTGAATTATCTGGTCGGGATCATGCTCGTGCCACCTATAACCCCGTCGTACGCCTCTGTGTACTACAGCAAGGCTTAAGTTGGGCTCACCCAGGTTCAGGGTGGTATTGAGGGAATTCGATCTGGTGCTGAGCTACAATGTTGGCGTAGCGATCGAAGACAATGAACCGAGTCGAGCTGAAAAACTATGAGCCACCGATGTTCTCAATGATTTCGTAACCGCGTACGTGGTTCCGCAGTCCAAAGATCCCACGAACTCTTGAGACATGGTGGTCGAACTCCAAGCTTCAGTGGCCGAACAGACCGACGATCGGTCCTTGGGAAACCGGGCGCAATGCACTCGGGCTCTGGGACAACAATCCAGCTCAAGACCAAAAACCCGACACACCCTGGGAATGGTCACGTGAATGGAAACCTCTCCAAGTCCGACTCTGGGACAATTTCAAAGAAATACGGATTTCCCTCAAGGTCTACCCAGCCCACATCTCCTTAACAGACACCATCTCGCTGTCCGAAGGTTGTCGCTCAGCTCTAACACGCGGAACCACGGCGGTTCGAGTAAGCCACCGTCTCGTTCGCGCCCAATCCTCTCACGGAGTTCAATGCATGGTCAGATGTAGATCGGATGGAGAAGCAGCAGGTCATCATCCCAATCGCGCTCCCAGTCTTGAGAGACCGAAGTGTCAAGGGCTCGGGTCTCGATACCACCAAAGCCATTGAACTATCCTTCGTCTCAGCGAAGCCATGTGCTCTCGCAACGTGGGGTTTCACTCCTCACCTCGAGGATATCCCCTCACCTCCACGGGACCAGCAAAGGGCTCCGCTCCGAGGCGCCTTTATTGGATGTGAAGATGGAAGCGTGTATCTTTTGCATCCTAAGCCGGGGGTCAAAACCGACCTTATCAGTCCTGCTCAATTCAACTTTGAACTCGCAGACACGCTGCTACATACCCGACCGTCCACTCCTTCTGGGACCTCTCACCTCGGTTGGAATTCGTCTGCCTTTAGTTCTCAATCGTCGCTGAAATCGACTGCGAATCCCTTCCACCTCTCCAAGTCCCGAATTGTCTCCGGTGTGACGGCAGAGGCTGTAGAAGCACCCAAGAACTACGTCGATTTCGAGGAGGAGCAGGAGAAGTTGAAGGGTCTGTTGAAGCACAAGGGCCCCGTAAAGGAGAGACATTTCGCGGATGGGGTGTTTCCCTCCGAAAACAATCCGACCGACCAGCATCCAGTCTCACCCTTGACCCCCACTACCACAGGAGTACTGTCACGGAAATCAACCAAGAAAAAGTCCGAGAGCCGCGTTCACTCATCCACTCACTCCAGAACGCCCTCCCACCCAATCAACTCAACTTCTATGCAAACTTCCCCTGTGATTCCTCCCCGACTACATATTTCCGGGGCCATCTACTCGCTATGCCTGCGCTCCCACACATTTCCATCGCGGTTCGGCCCGGGAAAGGCAATCTCGCAACTCCTCATGGACGAATCCCAACAATACGTGGTCTGCCTCCAAGAGAATGGGTATATACATCAACGTTGCATCCCGGATGCAGTTCTGACAACTTGAGTTAGGGATATTTCCATTCTGTCCACCACCGACGGGTCTTGTCACGTATCAGCCAGACTGGATTCACCGGTCTTGGTGCCACCCCCCGGAACAGTGGACCATCGTACGCTTCATTGCGCTTGGACGTGGAAATACCTTCACCTGGTGAAAACCCAGAATGTGAGCACAATCCCGGCCCCGTCACTTAATTCTCTGCTCTTATATCCTTCAAAGACCACGTTCATCGTATCGCTAGCAGCGTCAGACTCCGTCTCATTCAGGAGAGATTCTTTGGAGAGCGACCTTCAGGACCATACTCGTGTTTCGGTACATACCTTCACTCCTGATCCCTCTGATGAACCCAAGCTGGAGAAGGTCGGAGAATGGCGCGTTGACGGATGCGTGGGAGGTGTGTCGTGTCATAAACACGACAACGGTGGGTCAAGAGATTTTGAGATAAATCGAGTCTAATTACCGCGGATCAGACTCATTCGTGCTCGCGTATGTTGATTCTCTTCAGCGTATGATGTCGCACACCGTCCGTCTAGTTACCACCGCCGTTCCACAACCGCCTCTTTCCCGGCGGCCATCACGCAGTGGTGTCATCAGCCTGCCCAACCCCTTCAAAGCCCTGAGGACAACACACCTGGGGGCACCTGACACGGTTGAAATTACGGAACTAGCTGGACGTGTCGAAGTCGATACCCAAGTCGAGTTGGGTGTGGTCCCCGCAGAGGGTACTATAATAGCGAATAAGACCATCCTGACAAATGATGGAAGACGCGTAATCTTTTGGGCAGAATCAGGGCTTACTGTAGGTACTTCCGAAGACGATGGCGGCGACGGATATCCGTTAATCGGTTTCAGGTGGTTCAAACACAACCCGGTGGTCTGAGGGAGATTTGGTCAACAAAGATGTCTCCCGTCGATGCCGGGTGGATCGATAGTAGTTCATTCATACTAGCCTATCCGGTGAGGACCGCTTTCATTCTAGTAATACATCTAATAATTCTTTCAAACTAGAGAAATTGCGAACTTTACAATTTGTCCACAGTTGATGCGGATGGCGTCCCCGCACCTGGAGATACCCCAACCACCAATATCGCATGCAACCTCATACGCTCCAACTCTTTACCGGGTACCGAGACCATGATGTTCACATCCGCAGGAGATCTGGTTTCGACGAAAAGCCCCAGGTCGTCGCTGAGATCAGTGGACTTGACCATCTTACCGAAGTTCGGCGAAATTGAATTTTCTCCACGTTACCATTTATTATGCGAAATAAACTCTCCGATAGCTCCAGCTGAAGTGCACGCTTCAGCATCGTTGGTCTTAGACGTCGATTCCATCGTGATCGGATATAGTAAGTCTCAACAATCTGCCATTCACGGTTTACTTAGAACGCCCAAGGTGACGGGTACCTCCACAACACATCACTCTCTCGCCTATGTTCCTCTTCCCCCGCAAAAACGATCTCTGATGTACCTCTTCATGGCCCCATAACCACCTTATTCCCCGTCGAGAACGAACGGACTAAAGAAAAATTGATCGTTGGAGGAGCAGACGACGGCAGTATAGCGTTTTGGTCCGCAGAGTAAGCATCTGGTTTATGCGACAGTGGTCGAGTTTCTTGACGTTTTCACAAGGACCCTGAAGATATGCGCACGTTGGATTTTGTTCAATACCCCTCTTGCTCATGTA
>Ga0307513_10002812_pt1 | contig 23882 bp, 27 predicted proteins | sample 15_EM_MG_FD_202174 | JGI IMG/M metagenome (GOLD analysis project Ga0307513, IMG submission 202174) | Populus trichocarpa ectomycorrhiza microbial communities from riparian zone in the Pacific Northwest, United States - 15_EM | ecosystem: Host-associated > Plants > Roots > Unclassified | place...
GCGCGGCGCGCGCCCGCCCGCCGCCTCCCCCCCCCCCGCCCGCCGCCCGCCCCGGCCCCGCGGCCCCCCCCCCCCCCCCCCCCAACAGTGCAATTCCGGCATTTATAAACAAAATTGGCTTCACCGCGGCTTTTGGAGAGGTCAGTTGTCGTCTATGCCTGTTAGTTATGACAATGGGGGAAGGTGGGGAAGAGGGGAAGAAGGGGGGGTTACAAAGCGGTCAAAATCCACCCATTTATTGTGAATCTCGCGACAGGAGGTGCACCGTACGCGAAAGGAGTAGTAGTATGGATTTTCCGGAGTGTCTATTGGGCGGAGGTTTGTTACGCTGTTCTGTTAGTTTGAGGCGGGAGGGGGAAGAGGGGGAGCTACCCGGTTAGGTCTGCGGTCAGTTCTAGTGCGAACATGTTCGTTCTGTCTTGTTTTGTTTTGTTTTGTTTTGTTTTGTTTCGCGCTGGCCAGGGCAGATTGATTTGCGGGGTGGTGAGTAAGCCTTTGGGAATGGCGAAAGTATGATAGCTGGGTCGGAGGGGTATGAGAAGGTACGGTAGTGGGGTAAAAAAACCCCAAACACGATGGCGTCCACGAGTAGTTTAGGCGCGATACCCACAGCAGCTTTCCCTGCTCCATTCCTTCCCCCTCCCCTCCCCTAACCACAAGCCTCATTCCAGAACGAGGACCAAAGTCCAAACAGGGTAACTAGACTCAACCACGTGACCCAGGCACTTTCCCCATGGCTCAACCAAACTATCCCAAAACCTTACCCCAACGCCTGCGCCCCCGTACCGCAAGGCAAAACCACAAACCATAAACCCTAACAGACCCCCCATGCATCCCACCAGGCGCCGAATCATTGAATCCCACATTTAGTGACCCGGGCTCACATACGCAAGTAAGCCAGCAAGCCAGGCCCGGAATGACACGGTGGATAGTATTATTTTTTCATCCTCTCTCGCCTTTCCATTCACTGGAACCTTGGACACAGGGACTCTAGTTGGCTCTAGTTTAAGGGATTCCGATTTTGGCTCGAGGAAATGCATATAAGGCTGATACTAGTATGATAGCTTGTGCTTCATGGTGTGAAACGTGCTTTGCGTTCTGCGTGTGAACGTAGGGTGTGCAGCGGGCTGAGCGGGCTTGAGTATTTTGGGATGTGTTGCCCTGATCTCTTCCGTGTGGTTCTTACGGGGTAGTATTGCACTAGCTACTACACTAGTGTGGTGGTGTCGGCGTTGTTCCTGTTCGTCTAGACACAAAACATGGAATGAGCTTCAATTTCGAGTGATTACTAATGATCCAGCCATATCGGCACATAATGCGATCCCGCAGCGCACTACGAGTAGACAGACATGTGCAACAGTGCGAACCCCCGCTCCGCTCGTGACTTCCCACCACCGCTCGGTTATGTACGAATACCGGTACAAGTACTGTACTGTATGTACTCGTACGTCTGTGAACGGGTGGGCCTTCGGTCTCATGCACACGTTTCGAATCCCTGATTTGTTTATCGGGACTGACTAGGATGTTCGCTGTTCTATCATATCGTACTGTAGTGCGGGTAGTAATTTCCCTTCTATTATTTTGCATCATCCAGGACCCATCTAGCCATCCCGGCGCTTCACAAGTACTCGTCAAGGCCCTTCCTTGGATCACTACTCTACTTAAGCATATACCGGCACTTAGGTTCATTCCCCTGACTCATGAAAACTATCATGCAATATGATCCCAACTGGCCTGCAAGGTTACGCCAGTTGACTACGGTGCAGTAATAGGCGCCCAATAATTATGATATTTCCAAGATAAACAAGAAGAAAAAAAAAGTTTGATCATCCAAACATTACCCACCCAAGGCGAAATGGGAAGGGGCGGAGGAAGGGCACGGGCGCCAAAGATAGCAAAGGTGTCCTGAAGTCCAGTCCAACATTCACCACCCCAGGAAGGGAGGGAGTTTCACATGTGGTAGGCAATCGCTATAAAAACGTTTTCGGTGAGGTTGTGATTGACGAGTGAAAAACACCGATCTGATCGAGGGTGTGGGTGCAAAAAGAAAACAGGCTCTCCAGCGCAATAAGGCTGCTCTGCAGAATACGGCCTAAACCAAAAGGCTTCTAGACTCTAGAGGTTGGCCTCTTTTCCCTCCAAATTCAACGTAATAGGGGCGCTCCGAAGGAAGAAATAAGGAGGAAAAAGAAAAATGGTATGATAGTAAAGTATATATCGCGGTCACAGGTCATGACCGACAGAATACTTTCTTGTTCTTCCATTAATTTAATGAGGTCCTTTGAGTACCTTATCAGCAGACCAATGACTCAAAAAGCCGAGACAACCTTCGGAAATAACTTCAAAAGAAAATGTCATCATTGTCCAAGCATCCTGCAGGAAACCGTAAAGTTGACATCCCGACGATGGGACCCCAGCGAATAAAAGTGCCGATATCGCGTACCTGGTGAGTCGTAGCTGTAAATAAATGCCAGGTGAGGCTGAGTTCATCCGAAAATATACTCCATCGCTCATCCATTCATCTGCTCCACCCCCTACCCGTCGATAGGTCCCTGTTGTGCTCCCCCAATAACGAAGACGAGGAGAAAAGTCCAGACATGGGATAAACTTGCAATGTTAGCTCAAGAGATGAGGTAAAGGGAACCAACCACGGAGTAAATAAAAGGACACCTGCGAATGAGTCAACGAGTTGAACGAGCGAGAAATCTAGCCCCCGCGTTATAACTTTAAATGAAACTGAGCGTATTAGATAGGGGCACGGCCCCACATGATAGGAAAAAAACAAAAAACACCAACGGCGGAGACCACTGAGTCGAATTCAGGAAACCAAATAGAGTAGACAAAAAGGAATGGCGAGTTCTCCGCACCAGGTCAAATGGCCTTCGGAGCAACACCATCTCCTTCCCCGTAGATACGTAAGTGTTTGCCACCACCACTCAAGCTTGCCGTCCGTGGAGGGAGGACGGACCCAATCACGCCGGACCCGTGTTGGAATACGACGGGAGGCGGCCGGAGGCACATGGACGAGGTAGATTCGAGACGAGGTTGACAAAAGGACAAAGAGAAAGGCAGTAGAAGGACCCAAACGCGTGTCGCCTTGCTGTGACTCACATTATAACACAGCCTCGTTTGTTTATGTGTGTAGGGCATGCAAGCGGGTAACTATACTCGTCAGTAAAGTATGGAGATGAAAACAAGTTTTGCGTGATGGTGTTGAAGGCAATAGAGGAAGTAGGGTAAAGGCGGAAGGAAAGGAAGGGAAAGGCGAGAACCACGTCGGGATGGTTGGGGTTTCGGAAAGGAGAGGGGGCGGGAAGGGCAAGGGATGGCGCGTTTCTTTATCCAATGTTATTTGTCCGGGTAACTGTCATGACTCAAGCCACAATCCAGCCTCCACAGGATAAGCTTTTTGAGATCACGTGGGAATCACCAACCACCCAAGCACAGCGCAACGGTTCAAGAGCGGGGTCCAGAGAAAGAAGGCTGAGAACAAGTATCATATGGATAGGAGGAAGAGGAGAAAAAGAAAGAAGAAAAAAGGACGAGGGAAGGGTCCAACCCCCCTCTTCCATCACTTGGTTCACAGAAGATGCGATAGCGTGCGATATCTCTTCCATGCCCCTCATCCAAATCGTCCAAATTTTGTTCGTTCGTCATAGTAAACCTCAGCTGCCAAAAGGCCCTCAGCCCCCGTCCTTCATCTTAGCTAGGGTAAAATATATCGAATTAACCCCTCCCCCATCGCAAAAACCCTCATCATCGCGTTTCCCTCTACGAGATCCACTCAATTGATAGGACCAAGAAAAAGTGGAGTGGAAGGTAGGCAGGTAGGCAAAATAAAAAGAGAACAGAAAAAGAAAGAAAGACAACCTAAGTTACGACACTTGTGCGGATGAACCACGTCAGAGCTCCAATCCACCGCGCCACTCCCCACGCGAGCCAATACAAATCGCAGGGCGGCAGAGAAGCCCATCTCTCTCTCTGCAAAATAAAATAAAATAAGCCATGCTCTTCGCCAAAGCTGTGTGCCCTGTTGCCAGGGTTTTCATTTTTTTTAAAAAAACCCTCACTGCTAATACCTCTGACTACGGTTGTGTATCATATCCAAAAGCGTACCCACAGACAGAACAACGCACAAGAATTATGCACTATATACGTATCTCTTACAACCCTGATCAGATATTTCTGCCCTTCCTTCACCTGAAGATTGTTGGAAAAGAAGAAGAAAAAAAGTGGATCTCCAATGTCACAGTGAACATAGTTGGGCCTTTGCGGGGGAGGGGTAAACATTGCAGAGATAGATACCGGCGGATCGATTGAGAGGGAACGAAAAAAATATGAATGAGAGGAAAAAAGGGCACAGCGAACGGTACCGGTATAAGGGTAAGCCAGCGGGCCAGAAAATGCCTTACTGCGGAGTACCAGAGGAGTACTGACACCAGTATAGCAGAGGTTAGTTGGGATGGATGGATGCCTTCTTGCCTTACTACGGCAACAGCGAACGAACAAACAAGCATCTCGTTAGGACAATGCTCTCGTCGGCTGCGCAACAGCAAAAACGTGAGAGCGAGAGAGAAAAAAGAGGAAAAACAATTCCCACTTTTCATTCCCATATCGTAATTCTCGAAGGCTCACAAACCCCCTCGACTCGAGGGTCTTTTCCTGGGCCAATTGGTTGTGACCTACCGGCCTGCGGTGCCACTGCATTTCTCATGCTTTATCGCGAGCGATAAAGTGCAAGAGATGGGTTAACTTGTATATTTTACAGATACACCTCTGATGCAACAGCGCTGTACCATTGACCTGCGTGCCTACGGGCACGGACGGATGCCACAGGTTATGGCAGGAGGGCTGGAGGGAACTCCAATACCATACGTTGTTTATCTGCAAGGTAATTATGCAAAAGCAAGCGTGCATAGTACTGTACTCGTCGCAGGTGCCTCTAGAGCAAAGTAACTCGTACTCAGTCAGCTGTCAGGATAAGGGGCCCTCAACACTCGGTTGCAGTGCTCTGGAATAGGGAAGAGGATGGGGTTCTGGTTGAATGAGGGTTTGGGTTAGCTGTTCGAAGCGCTGTATGATGCTGATCTGTCCGGTCGGTCGGTCAGTGGAGGAAGGAGAACAGAATGGTAGGGTATCAGTTCAACGGTATCGTGAGTTGAGCGGGTTGTCGGGGGGGGGGGGAGGAGGAGAGGGTGGGAGAGTGCAGGACGGGTGAAAATAATATCTTTGTCAAGAGCACTGAACTCACAGAATCGAAATACGATCCACAACCGCAAAGTACCTCGGTGGGCTCTCCCGATGGCGGTGTACCAGTACCAAACAATTTGCGCACCAATCGGCCAAGGTGGATGAATTTCCCGTTTCTAGGCAGAATACGGAAGCTAAGGGTTACACGCACAAACTGGTCTAGTGGCTCCCGATAAATAAGTAGACACTGCACTCGTAGAGGCTATCGCTCAAGTAAATAATAAGCTCAGCCTCCTGAGTTGTTCCGGCTCCGCATAAGCAACCGTGATATCAACCGTGGTATTGAATTGAGTTCTCATTTGATAGAGACGAAGGGAGCTAGCTATCGTTACCAACGATATCATAAAGTTACCGGTAAAGCACCTTCCATCGATGGATGGGCAGACTTTCGTCGTCATAGTGGTGAGGTGAAGGGTTTTATTATTATTTATCTTTGAGACGCACCCCTACGTCGTTGCGCATTTCGAGTTTTTCAATTATTCGCGTGCAAAGTGAGGGACACCCATAGAGATAATTGAATTTTTTGTGGTCCTATGGTACCAACATGTATCCATGAATTACGCGAAGCGATCAAAGCAGAGCGGATTTTCTTCTCAATCTCACACAATGAGAATCAGTTACACGACCCCCCCAACACCACATAGAATTCCGTTCGAAGGAGGGAGGAAGGGAGGAAAAAGGAAGGAGGAATAAATAAATGACTCAAGTGGGGATATAAAGTGTGTAGAAAAAATTTTCACCGTGGGTTTTTACTTAGCAGTCACTTGGATGTTGCTTGTACCACCCTTACCATCTCTCTCACGGACGTTTTCGCTTTTGATAGAAGCATATGTGTGTGATTTGTGTGATTCGGAACTTTGTGAGAGTGTGATGAACATCAACATAACAAATAGGCTTGTGTACGGCTCACAAGGGTTGCAATTCCCTTTTTCCGGATTCCTAAAGGGCCGAACAAGCAATTGATAGGGTGTGGTGACTCTGGTGAGGTTAGGAGTTTAGAAAACGGTAGGGAAGAGAAAGCATTGGGAACCAGGATGAAGGGGGGTGAGAGTATCTCATGCTCTTGCACGGAAGGTCTCTCGTTTATGAAGTCTCGGCGGCTTGTTTTTCTTTTCTTCTCAATGAATTCATTTCCGGACCCGGTTGTTTGGAAAAGGGGCAAGCGGCGAGTAAGGAGTGGGTTTTTCCTTTCTCTCCTCTCGTCCTGGGCGCACGGAGCTTCCCAACGGTTTCTTTTTCTCCCACTCAAAGCATGGCGGGAGCTGTGTTACTGGACTATGCCCACTTTGAATACCGTAAAAATCCTTTAAATCCACCATCGGAGATCTCAAACGGAAATTACTATCTAAACCACAATAGGCTTAACTAGGTAGTTTAGCGAGATAATGAACCCCTGTGAATTAGATCCAGCAAGCTCAGCCTCCCCAAGCTATACTCTGTTAGGATAACACTATTCCTTCTCAGGGTGTTTTGTTTTGGATTGCGATGGCGTGGAGCTCGATCCCCGATGGTGGATTTAAAGGATTTTTACGGTACTCGAGTAGGAAGGGAAACCTTGGGAAACACGCTAGAAGGGAGCTCGTTGGATGGTGACCCTTGGCAACAAAATTTTGCACCTATTTAAAATTAGTTCATTTTACAATATCCCAACCAGCGGCTTGGAAGTTTGTGTGCGGTAAGTTGCTTTGGGTGCTGTGGTGTGTGGAATTGAATTGGATTCAATGGATGAATTACTCGTGGGAATTAGCAGTCCCGTCTGTTCCCCCGCGAAGGCCAGTTATCGATCGGGGTGAAAGGCATGAACGAGCAGAGGTAGTTGCCTCGCAAGCGCATCACATCAACCAAGCCTGGGGTGGCAGCGGGTGTGGGTTGGCAGAGCGAGGGGCAAGTTAAGTGGACGGAGGAGGGCAAGAAAGAATAAGGGTTTACCGGCAGGCGCTGGAAGGGACGAGAGCGAGCTGGAAAGCAGCTTTCCGCTGAAAAATTCAATGTGGCCTTCCTGGTAGGCTGGGATGAGATGCTGTATGGTACGTATGTTCGGCAGGGACAGGAGGAATCTTTGTCGCCGTTTGAAAGAATTCTATTGCGATAGGACGAACAGCGCCAGAAAATCTCCGCCGGGGAAGGGAGAGATGATGATGATGAGCTGACAAATGGTGCGGTACTCGCTCGTGGTAAATTGCGGCTTCTAATCATAGCGCAAAGTTTATGATAGACACACTGTAATTGTATTTTTATTAACCTGTTGTTGCGCGAGTAACTCTCTGACAGTGGATGAGTGAGCGAGGGAGGCTGCGTAGGTGTAAACCGAGTAAGTGTATTGGTCGGTTGCGGGTGGGCGTAGCGGATGCTCATTTTTAGGTATGTGAGTTATTCGAGTGCTGAGGTAGGGTACGGTAGGGTCTAAGGGGGAGCAGAGAGACATCGCCCCCTCTTTCTTGTGCTCTGGAGGGAGCAGAGTGGAGGAGGAGGTCGTTTTAGAATACCGTATTGTTACCTTAGTTGTGCCTACGGTTCTATCGTTCTTGCGCCGACACTGGTTGATTGAAAACAGCGAGGGACAGGAACAAGAAGGAGTTCCCTACTCCTTGCCTTATCCATACCGTTCCGCCGGCTGTTTTGGCAACACACCAATACAGAGAGGCCAGATTCTGAGATTCCTCACTCAGTCTCTCCGCACACACATACTTGTGCGTACTGTACCCGTTCAGTACCAGTACTCGAGTACCAGTACCAGTCTACATGGTAGTCACACCTACCGTACTCGAGTCCTTGAGCAGAGAGGGACAGGATACGGTGCAGTGTGCTCGAATACACTTGCAGGGAGGAGGAGGTAGGAGGTGAGAAAGGGGGTGGAAGCCCATGGTCCCCTAAGTTAGAGACTGGGGGGGTGCATGGGAGTGGTGAAAAAAAAAAAAAAAAAGGTAAAAAGAAGGTGGGTGGGAGTCTGTGCAAATTCTGCAGGAAAAAAGTGCTGGGATTCGCTTTCCCTGTGATGAGTCGCTGGCTGCTATTTGGTGTGTGTGCGAGGAAAAAGACCCGATTTATTATATTCGTGACCTTGGTCACAGCTCCGTGACCCCCACAGAATTATATCCCCCTCATATATAACCCGTCAGCGGCCCCCCCCGGAGTCCCGCGCTTCCTTCTTTTCTCTCTTTTCTCTCCCTATCGAGTCCACTGCTCACAACTTCCATCATCGTGCATTCCCGAGGTTCGCTATTCGCGACATTTTTGCACACTACCTACATCCACACATAGCCGAGAGACCTCGCTTCCAAGTTGGATCGCTCAGTCCTCATAAAACAATTGATATCCCCAGCTATCGCTGCTACTACCTGCTTTACTTACATGTTAGAGATACGGGAACCAAATCCAACATCTACCCCCTCTAACTGAAAGCGTCCTGAAGAAACATTCAAGACGCCTCTGCAATCACACCCCTCCCATATTCTATATCGAGAAACCAGCTTCACGAGTTGATACGAAAACAGCAGCATGCAACAATTCGAGCAATCACCCTTTGCGAGTCCATTTTACCCCCCAGGATACGGTTACAGTAGCCCTCCACCTGGTATGCATTCGAGATCGAATTTTTACCAAGAGGGCTTTGGAGCGTCTATTCCGACGCCAGCCCCTTCACCACGAACTCCTAGCTCGAGTAGACGCAGAAGTTCTCAGCATCCTGAATTCATGGGTTCCTCCGAGTATGTTAGTGGCAAGCGGCCATCGTCTTCCAGACGGACTGGTCATGAGCATCCCGAGTTTTCTCATGACCAGTATAACACTGCTTCTCCCCGTCCGGGAGTGCAATACAGAGGCGCCCATTATATGCACACACCTGTACATACACCCCCACCCTCATCTCACGCCCATCACAACATGCCCAACCTTTACTCTTACGTACCAGGCAGCTTTGCGCAACAGCAGCCCGAATACGTAAGTGGCTCTAAATTTTCTCATTTCCATTCTTACCGTCGTTCTCGTTCTCCTCCTTCTCCTTCTCCTTCTCCTTCTCCTTGCTACCCTGCTCCTCCTTATCCCCATCACTACACTCGGGATTCCACACCACATAAAGAGTTTCGATATAGGACTGCCTCCCGCCGTGAAGCTGGCCGTCCTCATTCTAGCCGTCATTCTAGCCGTTCTTATAAGAATGATCACACTACTTATTCAGGTACTAATGGATACTCTTACGATGAACAGTTCCCCGCTCCTACCCCTGGCCCTCAATCCCCTCCACCTCGCGAACGAACTAGATCACGAACTCATGCTCACCCTCACTCACACAGACGTGAGGCAACTTGGTCTGGCGAGCCTTCTCCTCGCTCCCCTCCCAAGTCTGCTAAGCCTTCCATGCCACCAAGGGCAAACACTGATCCTGCTGCGATCGATGCCGATGCGATCCGTAGAAAGGCAGCTGCTCTTGGGATCCCAGCCGATTACTCTTTGAAGAACTGGGATCCCAATGAGAGACCCGTTATACTTTTGGGATCCGTCTTTGATGCCAACTCTTTGGGTGAATGGATATTTAATTGGACCAAATACCACCATGGGAGGTCGCATGATGCCACTAAGACTGCGGGTGGACTTTGGGGATTGTTGATTGAGTTGAGCTCCAAGTTGAAGAGAGCGAGGGAGTTTTATCCTCAGATCAAAGCGAAGGAGAATCGTGAGACTTTGGATGATTTCATGGAGAGTGGCGAGAGGCTTTGGTCCAAGTTGAAGGATCTCCTCAAGGCTTGCGAGGAGTACATGTGGAGGGGAGCTCGCGGAGTTGCCTCGCCACGTCCAGAGGAAGGCAAAACGGTTCAGATGGGCAAGAAGTCGGGGGCTGAATTTGTTGATGCTATGTTTAACGGCGTAAAGGAGTGGGATCGTACCGAGAGATTGATGAGGGGTATGGCCACATGGTGTCAGCGTTTCGAGGTCAACTGCGAAGATATCCTCCGTCGTCCGGATGCTTAGGATGGTGGATGACGACACGAAATAATCTGAAGAGAGGTTTTGGCGGGCGTTCTTTTAATCATTCTCTAATCGAGAATATCAACGGAGCACAAAAGTTTTTGTCGGCGGTTTGGATTTCTTTTAGATTGGGGCGTTTTCCCTTTCGTCTCTTTTTATACCTGTCATCATTCTTATCCTTTTCACTCTGCTCACTTTCTATTAATTTTTGCTCTTCTACCCTTGTCCTTTGTATACCCTTGTTTTTTTGCTACTTGTTTAATCTTGTTCATTCTCCTTCGGTTTAGGTCGGGAGCATGGCATCTTTTATTTTTTTCACTTCAAAAAGCAATTGGGCTGTACTATTAGTTTCTCATCTTGTTCCACGGGTCCACTCATGTTATACAGAGTTTTTGTTTTTCCTCAATTCCGTTGGGCTCTGGGTTTTCAGGTTTCTCTTTTTACCAGGTTTTTTTTGGGAAAAAGTTCTTGTTTTATCATTTTTATTCTTATTTTTTATTTTGGGACTTTCTTTCCTCGGATTCATCTGCATATTGGGGTTCACTTAAAAAAATCTCTAGCCTGCATATGGGAATGGATTGGGAAAAATTACAGGTTTGGGTGGAATTGTTTTGATTTTTGAGATACCCTTTTTGTTTTCTTGTTTCTTTTCGTTGGTCTTTGTTCGGTTGGTTCGGCGGGGGAGGGGGCGGGGTCGAGGGAAAGTGGTCGGGAGATGGATGGATGGAGAGTGCAGTGATTGGAAACACCGGAGTTGCACGATGCAATACAGATACACTGTTACAACAAGCTGGAAGTGGATTGAAAGAATGGGGAAGGGGCAGTGGTAGGAAACGAATGTGAATTTGCAGTTGGCAAAACAAAATCACTGTCACAGGCTGGCTGGCTAGCCCCGCTGCTGTTATTATCGTCGTCGTCAGGACGGACTGAGAGAGAGAGAAAGAAGGATTTCCTTGTGTCGCCAAAGTCTAATGTAATATTTCTATTTCCTATATTTCCTTTGTCTATCTACGCAAATTTACTCATGCCACGCCTCTGTTTTTCAAAAAAGAGCCCCCTCCCCTCACCCCACTCTTCCCCACTTTCCATTCTTATTGTGGAAAGTATTTTTTATTTTATTTCCCTTATTTCTTTGGTCAGGATCTTGGAAATGTATTCTACTCCACTTTTTATTGTATGTACCGTATGTAACGTTCTGCAGCCCAGTTTAATTGTTAATGCGAACATTTTATGCCTTTTTACCTTATCGCTGAGCGCACAATCGCATGAGACCTGGGAAGAATAGTGGGAAATTACCCCGCTGCTACCCACCCATTCACCAGCCAGCGGGGTCAACCCTTCAGCTTCTCACAGCCCGCCCAGTCCGGCCCAGCCCAGTAGAACACCCGCATACAAAACGTCATCGGCGAATCCAGCCACCCATAGCTAGATTTTCATAATATGATGGGATACTTTCTGATGAATAGGCACACGTGCTTGGAGCCTCCCCTTCTCAAGAGAGAAGAAGAATATGATATCCCGCACAATCCTGTTTACTCTTCGGCCGGCAAGCACGAAAGGAGGGAAAAACAAAAACAAAAACAAAAAACAAAAACAAAAACAAAACAAATTCACGCTCACCTAAGTTAACCTGCCATAACTGTAACCGTACATAACAGCACTGTAGCACAAGCACCACCACCACCACCACCACCAGAAGCAAGAATGGGAGAAGGGAGAGAAAGGGAGAAGAGGGGGGTTCAGTTCCCTCTCCTCCTCCCCTATCGCAGCGCAATCCACGGTCGCCTTTGGTTCGCCCACCCAACTCTATGCGCACACCCCATTCCTGACTGGCCCGTTGTCGTTGTAAATGATAAAATGTGCAGTATGTAGTTATCGAATTTGGTGGGTTGGATTGGATAGGATTGTTTATTTGGAGGGGGGGGGGGGAGGAAGGAAGGAACGTTTTGCGGTATTTTATTTATTTGTTTATTTATTTTTGATAGGGAGGATTGAGGGGTGGTGGTGGGGGTTGGTTGGCTGGTTGGCTGGTTGGCTAGTTCATGGTTTTTGTGCGGGACCGAGTTATTGGTGGTTGGTTCCTGAGTTTTTTTTCTCTCTTTTCAGAAGTTTTCGCTTGTAATTTGGGTGGAGGGAGGGGGTCACGGGGAGAGGGGGGGGGGAGGGGTTATACTTTTTTTTGGTCCATGTTGAGTTACGTGCGCGCAGTGTCAAAGGCGGGAAGAGAGAGGGAGGGAGAAGGAGAAGGAGAAGGAGAGAAGGGGGAGGGGGGAGACTGTGGTTATGCTACTATAGTTCGCGTTTAGAGTTGAAGGGGCTGGCTGGCGGAGCTGATCTGGTTGGGGGCTACGATGGAATAATTAGTAGCTTTTATTCAGAGTTCTAATACCATTTCGCAAAGGTCTATCTCTAACTGGGTCAGTTAATTAGTTTTTTACCAAGAGTCCAATTCACAAATATGCTCCCCTGCGAAAAATGGACATAAAGCTAGACACAGACCCAATAATGTTCTTTCTTTCCTTCTTTCCTTTTTCTTATTATTGATAACCCGACCACCTATGGCTACTTGAGTTTACTGTAGACGCTTGTGATAATCGGGCCCAACCCCCCCCCCCCCCCCATCCTCTCCCCCCCCATTTTCCTCCCCCTCTAGGACCTGGCCAGACTGGAAGAAAGAGAAAAAAAAAAGAAAGAAGTAAATATAGATACCGGTACTAACTATTCATTACTCTCCAACAAATCCCCCCCTCACCACCACCACCATACATTCACTTTTTTTTTTCATGTCAGCGAAAATTTTTTCCCGTTTTTCCCCCCCACCCCAGTCCGACCTCCTCATCCCCATCCCCCCCTCCCGACGACTGTTTCTTGTTTTCCTCATGGTGGCTCCCCTAGCGAGGGCGATCTCACTACATGTCAGATTCGTGCCGTATGAAACCGGTTGCTCAAACGGTACACTTACGGCGCCCTCGAGTAGAGTGTAGCAGTATCTGCCGTTTTGTGCTTTTAGTCCACCTGTGGTTTTCTTGTTTTGTTTGTGCTTCCCATGTCCTGTCCCCTTTCTACTTGTATATCCATCCATACATCTATTTATTTGTTTCTTGTTTTTTTTTTTATGTGCCCCTCCGCGGCGGCGGCTCGGTAGTTGGTTGGTTGGCGGGTTGGTAGTTTCTTGGTTACTATACTTGTGATAATCAGATGGAATATCTTGTTTTGTGTGATGCGGTCCTTGTTCCTTGTTTCATTGATAGACTTGTCGTTCGTTGATCGTCTATTGAGCTTGGTAATAAAGGTACAATACAGGGTGTAGCAGAGTTACATACTCGTACAAGTATGCGTTGACGTTTTAGCAGTTACTGGGGTTCGCTGCTTGTGAAATGTCAATGTAGCTTTTTTTTTTTTGCCATAAGCTGTACAACATTGGATGTAATGGCAGTAGAAAGGATGCCATTTTTTTGATTCCCATCCTCCTCCTCCCCTGTGTTACATGCATCATATGGAAGTTTCGCAGGGTTTGGGCACTCTACGCGCGGGGGATATTTTTAGTGCCTATCATAACAATAGATTGTTTGCAACTGTCTGGTACGGTACTTATGTGGGGCACGGTAGAAGGAGGAGAAGAAGAAGAAGAAGAAGGGAGGAAGAAGCTGCTGACCACACCGACCCTTTTGGCGACTGCGCTTAGATCACCGGTAAGCTATGTGATATCATGAAAAGGAAGGGTCAAGGAAGGGGGAGGGGGTTCTTCCGCTTGCTCTGTAGTACAGATACTGGGTTCTCTACTCGAGTACTGTCCGCTGTGTGTTCTGCTGTGACCTGAAGGACAGTAGGAACGGTGCGGTTAAGGCTGAAGCGGGCCTTTTGCGGCGATTTTGTTGCGCCGTTGATCGCTTACGTATAATGCATCTATTCATGGCCCCCTTCGTTCGTTTCGTTTCGTTTCGTTTCCCCGATAGAGGTGCCACAAGTAGTTCCTGCGCCATGGGGATTGCGCCATGGGGATTTTCTCAATTATTGAATTTTGTTAATTTGTTTATGCGTCGCTCGCTGGTTGGCTTATCGAAACGGTTACGTCGCTGTGATACGTGGGAATATGGGATGATCTTGGGCTGTGTCGGTATCATGAGGGGGGAGGGGGGGGGATTCCTGATGATCCCCTTCTTTGCCTGGGTCAGGGGTGGGTGACACTTGCACTGCACTTAGCACTTGAATGTCTGCCACTCTCGGAGGATTATTTCTAGATAGAAGTATACGTGTTTATTCGTTCCGTCCGCTCTCATCCCATTCTGTATATCTTCAGAGCATTGGATTACTTTTGAGGCCGCTACAATCGGGCGGAGCGTTGGAGATTGCGGCGGGGTAGGCTGGGGGCTCGGCTTGTGGTTTTTGTCATGTTCGTAAGTGCGGTGTGCCTTGAGTTAATTGTCGAAACAAGGGGGATCTGCTTCGCATGAGGATCTCGTCTGGCTGTTGGAGACGAAAGTGTGATTGTTTTGCTTGGTTTAGCTTAGATTGGGGGTTACAGTGTTGGAATGGAATGGGAAGAGCTGTACCGGTAGAGTATGGGGAGGAGGCAAGGGTGGAGTGGGGGACTTGCTTGCATGCTTTTGCCTTGTCTCCTTGCTTGTAGGATGCTTACCGGTATTTGGTTATTTATTTATGATGCGGGTATTTGTTTACTTGTTCATGATACCTGTACCGGTATTTGTCAGTTTGCTTGGTTGATGGTTGTATGGTGGTTGGCTAGAGGGCTTGGTCTATTCGGTAAGGTAAGGTACTATACAAAGCAGCTGAGGGCAGATAGGAAACCGAGCCAACAACGACATGGCACGAAGACCCTCGGATCGCCACACTTTAAAACAAGCAGTGAAAAAGCAATTGGGCAGGCCATCTTACCACGAATCCCGCTCTTTTTTAAGAAAAGATACAATATGGCTCCATCCGACTGGGCATAATGAGTATTGTACCTTGCTGTTGGTGTTCACGCATTATCGTGAGAATCACCACTCCCGGGGAGAAAACCTCGGTTGTGCTGTTCGCTGGGCTCGCTACCCCCCCACATTTTATCCCCGGAGCGATCCGGGGTGCATGTCGTCGGGCTCCCCCACGAAAGGTTTGCGGTAAATAGCCAGTAATAATCGAACGAATCGCCCCCTTCTCCCCTTCCCTTGTCGTGGGTGTTGTACAGTACCGGCACTGTGCTCGGGTGCGACATTGATTGATAATCCGGTCGGCGAACGTGTCTCCACAAGACCGACAGACAGCTTCATGCTTCGGGCCCGGCGTTAAGATCGAAGCCAAGCGCGCGGATGAGAATTGGGTATCCAGTGGACTTGGCTGTTCGGAAGTGGCCACATTTCTGCCGCTACGGCCGCGCTTTCGGTCGGTCTGGAGGGAGATGTAACGGAATGGGCTGGGTTAAACTACTGACACAGTTATTTAGTCAGGTAGTTAGGCTACTTGATAATACGTCGCATCCTGCGCATACGAGGAGGCACTTACATAAATCGGGGTTATCCACAACTCTCCCTTCTCGTCCGCCAATAGCCACAACTACCGCTCTGCCTCACGCTAGCCAATTTAACCAACTACTGCACACCTATCATACTCCAGTAGACTATTGTATAATACAAAACCAGCGTCGATCACCCGACTTTTAAACCGTCCGAGCATGCCGAAACCCTGCTGCCCATGCTCGTGGTCAAGTCCGTACACGAGTGGACTCGTGGTTTAGATCGCGACCATGCGCTCATTCGCCCTCTCATTCATTCATTCATTCATTCACCCGTCTACCGGACTTTGACCCATTTGTAAGACTTAATTTCCTTCTGGGCCGAGGAATAGTCCGGTCGGGAGAGAAATCGTACCGTAGCTATGATATTTTTCCCCCTCTTCTTCCCTTTTCTTTCTCGGGGCTAGAAAATAGAAGTGGAAACACATGCTTGTCGACAACGGAGGGGATGACCGTGATACGCTGGCTTCTACGATAAGTATCATGCCACAATGTCACATGCCAGGTCAAGCAGAGTTGGCAAGACGATCATTCTTTCTCTCTCTTCCCCTCTCTGGAGGATGATTTGTTTGACCTACCTGCTACCTGCGATCCCTAGGCGAAACTCGGAGGAAAGGCCATGTTGCAGGTTTCGTATGACTTCGAGGCCTCCACCTCTCACCCCTCACATTGTTTTTTTCTCTCTCTCGGAATCCTTTGGATCAAGTTTGTGATTTGGAGTTTGATGAGTGAAAGTTAACTTAGCGTAAAGGCTGATTTGAGATATGGTCAAGGGGCTTACGAGTGTTCGTTAGTGCATTCTGCAAGAGTGACCACATGAGGGTTTGCTGGTTGTATCATATGCTTGCTGGGGAGGCTTTTCTTTCTTTATTTCTTTGTGCAGAGTACTGTAGGAAATACCTCACTGCCCGGAGTCTCATGGCCAGGTATGGTTATCTGGGGTATTGTGTCATAAAGACGACCTGCCAGGGTTGCCCTGCGTCGGGGTGGCTTTCCCTTCCTTTCCTCTCGGATGTCGCTCTCCAAGTCGCCGAGTGATGTTCCATGATTCTTAATTCCGACTTCGTGGTTCTTGTCAGCATTGTAAGCTACCGGATGCGGCGTTACATGTTACATGCGCCAAGGACGGGGGGCGCACTTCCGTAGCTCTCTACCAATGGATTACGCAATATGTTTTTTTCGTTCGGCTAGGAAGGATATTCTACAACTAGCTCGCATCCTCGGCGACGAAAAAGCATGACAAGTATGATGGCCTGAATGGGCGAAAGATGGTAGACCGATTGCACCTGTGGCGAGATTGGCCCCCTCAGCGAGATAGGTCCGCAACCACCAATTAGCATATCGCAACTGGGCTTATTAAGGCAAATCTCGCTGAGGGGGCCAATCTCGCCACAGGTGCAATGAGTTTATTGCTGGTATATATGAACTACTGGATCTCCGGGATGCCAGCGCCGGTGTTAGAATGGCTAGAATCTTTGTACTACCATACCCCCTGGGCTCAAGCTGGGGAAATTTGTGACTACCAGTATTCTTGGGAGGGTAACTCTATCCCTTAATGTTCTGCGATTGGGAGCCCGGAGGGCCCGATGTCGGAAGGGTTGTCATTGGAGTTGATCCGTTAGTGCAACTAACTTAGGTGATCGAGGCAATCCCGAGAGTGCGGGAATGAGTTACAGTGGCGGGAAGAGATTTTTAATGTTCCATCCGGTTGGATGGATAGGTGCGCATCTTTGGATATCATTGGAATGTCTACCATTGCGCTTTTCTTCTTCTTTTTCTACTGGCTTGGCGTACCGATATATTGTGCTCTTTTTCCTTTTGCTACTAAGGACATATTCAAGAGTATCTCCAATTGACTAGTTTTAATCTATAGTGCAAATGAGGTACCGTACCACCCTGGCAGCCCACCCCGTATAGCATCCCGGTGCCCCGGGAACAAGCGTTGGTTAACTTACCCGCGAATGGGGCAGCGGCTTTTCGATCAAGATTATTGGGCACCTTGTTTTTGTCGTTGGAGTGGAATGGGAGTGCGTGGTACTGTAGATGGTATTAATTGGATGATCGGGAGATTTGGCGTGCTTTTCGAACTAAGAAACTTGCCCTGATCTGATCTGATCCCAAGATAGCGGTTCGGTGGAGTGCTCCCCGGAGAGTGGGGAAGATGGCAGTGCCAGTGGATGTGCTGCAGCTTCTTTCCCTTTCCTCTCCTTTCCCTTCTCTTTTCTTTTATAAGACGGTTGGTTGGTTATTTGCGCTACTGGGGTGCTGATTCTTTTCAAGAGGGCTTGTTGGGGAGGATGATTGTAGTATATAGAGGGGTATTAAGAGAGAGAGGATACGATTATTTGGGTTATTGGTTTGATATATATGCTTCTGCGGGGGCATGTAAGTCAGGAAGCTATAAAGGCCACGCACTTTTTATCTCCTTTCTTTTGTGATCGGAATACTGAGACGTAGGGTTCACGAGTGTACCGTGTGGGTCTGTAACTTACATCGGCCATAGTTATATGAAGCCTTCTCTTTTGCGGTCTTGGTGACTCCTACCATGGAGTCTATGCTTCTCTCCCTCTCCATGGAAGGCGGATTCTGGCAGGGGAGCTACTTGACTGATCCGGCGGATATACCGGTAATTCTAGGGGTTGGGAAAAGGGTCCCTTACATATTGGCATGGTAGGGATCCTTGGTAGTTTGGGAGAGCCTCTACGGTATATGCGCTGGAAGGAAATGGTGTGGTGTTTAGCTCGACCGCGATCCATATCTAAAACGCCACTGGGGATGTTGCGTTAATGATGTGCGTCATGATCCGTGCTGCCTAGGTCTTGCTAGCCGGTTGGTTACGCACTGTCACTCGTGACACATCTTGGTGGGAGAGATGATGTTTTCTCTCTCGCATAGTCTACTCCAGTAGGCTACCGTAGGTGTTTCGTGGCTCTGCGTCGGGGTTGCAGTATGATGTAGGTCATCACTAGTGGTCCTACAAGGCTGATGTTGTGGGTAACTTGCCCAGAAGACCAACTACCGATTAGCCAGTTAGCTGGGGCTGGAGGGTTAATTGATTATACCCCCCCCTGGAATTCTCGACCTTGGTGAAGCCTGTTCCATTTGGCACTGCTTCTCGAGACAGTCCGCGTTGTAGCCTTGTATGAATTGCTATCTGGGAGCTCGCGCAGTTGAGCGAGTTGGGTAAGTTGTGGTTCTGACAGGGTGGGGCTCTGGACGTCTGAGAGCCTATTGGAGGATTTCATAGCATGGTGTGTGGGTTTGGTGGGAGAGAAGAGTGGAGAATGCCGGAGACTAGGGCTTGTTCGGGGAGGCTTCCTTGCGTGATCATGAGGCCTCATAAAGTATATTTAAGGGCTACATGAATGGTTTGGGTAGCCTGGGAGGGTAGTTTTTAGAGCATTTCCTTTGGGTTTTGATGAGGCTATTTGAGGGGTCTGCTTATGGTTTCGATTTTATTTTGGGAGTTGCATCTTGAGTTTTGCCGGGGACATGTCAGGTTCAACCGGTACCTGATTCATAATTTAAATGAAGTGCGCTTTACAATAGATTGGGGCGGGACCTGGGTGGAGTGGGTTCTGTGCGGGTGGTGGCCTTAACTTCATAGATCCTCATATTTCTGGGGTCAAGTTGACGAAAGGACACCTTGGATAACTTTTTGGAAAAACCAAGATCAGCACGGGACCCGTAAGCCCTATGACAAACATCTGGTAGACATGCGCTAGGTGTGGCCTTGGAATCGTAACGGTGGGCAAGGTGCGAGAGTGAGTGCGCGGTCATGGATTCTCACTCGATGTCCTAGATCCCTGCAAGGTTTTCCCTGCCTGATTGAGGAGGTTATATGGGTTCGTGGAGCCCTACTTGAACATTGGGAAGGGTGACCTGAGAAGGCTTGGGGCCCGAGATTCGCCTAAAGGTGTAGATAGGGATATTGAGCATCTGAGTCACGAACGAGTGACCGGATGACGCAGAGATTGCAATAATAGTTTTTGAGCCATGAGCTGAGAAGAAACCCTGTCAGCATATTCAGAAAGCCAACATGAGGGTGGGGTGACGGGAGAATATATGCCGGTACACGCTGAGTGGTGTTTTCCAAAGTCATATTCATGCAGGTGATCTGTATCCGAGACAATGCACTGAGGATTTGGCCATATAGCGAGTTTGCGGATTCATATGGCACTCAAAGAATGAGAGCTATTTTCACAGCTAAAAGACTTTTGACAGTGCTAATTTCCCTTAATGAGCGAGGCTAAAAAATGTGGGTAGCAGCCTCCTAACCTCGCATTCAAGCACACCCGGAGGAAGGTGGTGCGTTGGTATGATCTTTATTTAATCGGGCCAGTAGTGGAATCTACCCACCATCTGCCCTAGTCAGGAGCTAAAATTTACTCTATTTTTCACAAGTGCTAGAAATACTTGCACTTTCTATTATTATTTTTATGTTTGAATAGCTTTTAAGCCTATACTTCGAGGGGGAGGGAAGAGATGAAAAGAGGAATTATGGAGAAAACGAGGATAAAGGTAAGTATTACCGTATGGAGATTTCAAGCCAGACCGGTTTACCTTAATATATAGATATAGCCTCCGCGAAAGCTGGACTCTAGATTTCGAATCGAGACTGGCAGATCCTGATTCAGGTATGGAGGGAGGATCCGTATGGAGGTTTAGAGGGGTATGTGATAGACATGAGGGTTCTTATCGGGGGTAATTTTATTCAATTAAAAGGATATGTTTAAGCTGGGTTTCTGAGTTGCGGTATAAGCATAGTTATGTGGCTGTTGTGGTCCTTGCGGAAATGGAGCTAGGCGATCCATATTCGAAGCAGGGGGGTGGAGTGCGGTGCTTTGGACTGTTCTGGGGGTTGAGCGCCATTGTCCCTGCCTGGAAACCACTAGAGTGGCGTTCGGCCTAATTTATCCGACTTGTCGGGTCGACGTCGTCCCGTCCAAGTATGATAGTATTTTTTCACCATTCCCTCGCGACCGTTGCCAGCTTGCTTTCGGTCGTAGTTGTTTGGCTTTTTTTTTGGGATTGACGTCTTCCCGTCCAAGTGGTATTCCCACCGCTCCGTCATGCCCACTGTGAGTAGCCCACGTGAGAGGTGGGTTAGCCGTGCAGACCACTGGATGTGGAGGGCTTGTCGAAATCAACGGCGGGTAACGGTTTCTGTTTTTCCAAGAAGCTTCTAGTGGATATTTGGTTGTTTATCAATTAGCCCCCCTCCTGATCTCCAAAGAACGCTCTCCAATATCCTTCTCCATATTGGGGAACCCATGGTCAGGACACCCCAATCTGGAAGCCATGATAGGATCTGATAACAAAATAAAATAAAAAGCTCCACTGGTATTGTTCTCTGGGGGCTAACCTATCGTAGAGTTCTAGGTACCTGTACTTGAATGCTTGTATGGTACCGTATGCAGCAAATGTTACAAACTTGCTTCACACCTAACCAAACTATTCACCCAATCTCCCGTACTTCGCCTAAGACAGGTAATGTGGCAAAAGTCTTGGTCGCAACAAAGGTACCAGGACAACTTTACAGTTCAGAATATGAACAAAATCTTGTACCGGCACCTTCGTTGTCCCCAAGATACTGCCACAGTACCTGTCTTTCCGCTAAGACTTTGCGAATGGGGGTATACCGGTATTCCGCTCGTTTCGCTAAGCTACAGAATCGCAAGAGCAGAGGTATCGAGTCCAGGGCGGGGAAAAGAGAAGGTTAGTGGGTGAAGATTATTTCTGGAACATCTCGCATTAATCGCAAAGTGGTAGTTAGACACATAGGTAACAGTCATGGCATCGTGTCACGTTCCACAGTATCGCTCTTCCACTCTATATAAGGGATCACTCACCCCCGATCCTTCTCTTTTTCTCTCTTCCCTCAATTTTACTCCCCCGCTTTGGTGAACTATTTTGCCTGATATTCTCGCCTCCTTTGCTTAGTAATCAGTGCCAAGGCCAAGGTTAAACCCCAGGGTTTGACCTTTGTGTTATAAAAAGAATTTGAAAGTTGTGGTTAGGTATGTGCCGGTATTGTTTGATAAAGAAAAAAAAAGAGAGAGTATTGAAGATGAAATAAGACCCACATTGCGCTAAACCTCTTGCGCTGAAGCTATTTAACGACTACGAGCCTTGACCTGCCGTGGATTTAGATAACTTAGGTAGGTTTCTGCTATTGTGGAATTAGGTGTGCCAAAAAACTTGGGATGAGCCCGAAGGTACTTGTTTAAGGTAAAGTGAATTAACGGGGCCGTGGAAGCTCCCTTTCCTATAGCAACAGGCCCTCGATAATAGCCTAACAATGTCCCGGGTGAGGGGACATTGTCAGTATTGAGTTTCGGCTATGATACTATATTCGGACTGCTAGGGCATGCTATAATTCGTCGGCCTTTAGAGACCGCTCCAAGTATGAGATCCAGGGCAATGCCAAGCCCTGCTTCGTTCGCACTTGGGCTCTTTGTCCGATCCAGTGTTGCAGCACAAGCATCCCCCAACCTTGGGCTATCGGCTATTGCGTTGGGATCTTGTAGCCTATGGGTTGTTGTTTCTTGCGGGTTCATGTCGATATTTGGCGAGGCTAGAAAGAACCGAAATACTTGTTAGTCAGGGTATGGTTCAGGCAGTGTCGTTTCTTGCATGGTACTAAATTTCATGGGATTTTCTCTGCGATGTCTGGTTCCAGGCTATGGTGCTGTCCATTGCATCCAGGGCTATGCCCTCGGGCAGCCTGGTCTGGAGATATTTGATGACATTACCACTCCCGAGAATGATGGAAATACTCCATACTCTTCCAGAAAGGCGCTTCCCGACTTCAGTCCGAATGTGCGGTCTTCTAGTTACGAATGTTCAAGTGGCTGGGGGCTTTTGGGAGGTGTGATTTAACGAACCAAGAACCTTGATATCTTGCTAGGCATTTTGTATGGCGTATCCATGAATATGAAAGTAGACTTTTTCTTGGAAGAGGTAGTCTATATACCAGCTCCACAACGGCAGGCTGGCTGCGAAAACTGCTATGATATGATTATTACACTAAGTGTGGAGGAAAAAACCTAAATCTCGAAGCAGGTAACTTTGTTACCCCCCCTTTTCCTCGATTGTTTTAAGATATCGTCACAGATCGTCACTCGTCTAGGTTCAGGGTTCAGGAGGTAAGTTTGCAAATCGCACGATATGAGGAGCTAAGTAGCCATCTGTACGCACTGCGCAGTGTCAGGATGTTGAATACGGCCGTAGTAAGAATACATGATATGGGGCGTTGGGCCTTGCCCTTCTGAGTCCTCTTTGTTTAATCCCACTGTCGATTTGGCTGTCTGCTGGATGATTTGTGACACCACCACCACAATTCTCTGGGACTAGCACATACCTCAGCTGGTACCTTTAAGGATTCCTTTATGCCTAATCTGCGCTGTGAAGTGAATTTGGGCAACAGAAGCCCTTAGGCGTCTCATATAAGGGACTAGGTAGTTAGATACAAATTGCTAAAAGTCATGAAGGCCACCCTTTTGTGGTTAGAGCATCCCCACACTGACTAACGTCTCCCACGGTGAAATTGAGGAGTGCTCTGTGCTAAATAATTAACAAATTCGATAATCCTAGTGAAATATAAGAAGGTCTACTACTTTTTTTGTCCTCTGAATATGTATAATTTTTTGCTTTTCTTGCTAAAGAGTTGAGAGATAAGGTTCCCCGAATGATTTTTTTCTTTTAGGGGCTGATCGAAGGATTAGATTTGCTAGGGGCTGCGCTGAACTACAGGTTTTGCTTAGGGAGGTGATATGGAAAATTAATTCAGTGGGTACCCATGCCCCAATAAAACGGAACAGTTCGGAAAAGGAGGAGGCGGAAAAGGAAAAGAAATGCAACTCGCAACTGTTTGTTAGGTGGGTATTTTTCCCGTGACCTTTCGGAAATCTACAATGGGGTGTACAAGTTACTGGCATATAGTACCCGAACACTAGCCAGCAGTCCCACCGCAACATTTGGCTGGAATTGACCCGAGGGCATTACCAACCCTAGACCTACCCCCCAGCAAAAAAGTGGTTCGCCGAGCATTTTTTTAATGCTCGACTACTCCACTGCCCCCCGGATTCGAACTCATGATGGTCCCTGTTTCAAATTAGCCGACCAGTCTCCTAAGCCATTAGACCATAGGAAC
>Ga0307513_10002813_pt1 | contig 23877 bp, 19 predicted proteins | sample 15_EM_MG_FD_202174 | JGI IMG/M metagenome (GOLD analysis project Ga0307513, IMG submission 202174) | Populus trichocarpa ectomycorrhiza microbial communities from riparian zone in the Pacific Northwest, United States - 15_EM | ecosystem: Host-associated > Plants > Roots > Unclassified | place...
AAGTCGTCGGGCGGCTAACGTCCCACTAGCGTTCGTCGGCTTCACCGGACTCATCTTTCGGTTCCGATTTTTCCTTCGGCTCGATCGCTTGGATTCCGAACCTGCCCCCGCCCAAGGTCGGCCGCGTCCATGTCGCCGAGGCACTCGGTTATCGGCGGCGCGCGCCATCCAACTGAGGGACGGCGCGTCAGGATTGGTTGTAATCCCACCACAAAGTCGTCACGCTGCCGTTGCGACTCGGGGGAGCATCTCGATGACGGGATGGATGGCGCCGGATTTGGCGTCGCATATCTGCCGCACTTCAGGACCTGCTGCGGTCAATGGGCGCCCCTTGGCGACATTCGCCAAGGGATATGACGCGGCGTCGGTCGTGCCGGCGAGCACTCTCGCGAGACGATAGCAAAAGGGGAAAGTCCGATGGAATGGATGTTGATGCCGTTGAAGCGCTACGCCGAATTTTCAGGGCGGTCGCGCCGGCAGGAATTCTGGATGTTCATGCTGTTGTTGCTGATCATCTGGATGGTCGCCTTCGTCGCGATCATGGTGATGGGTGCCGGTGCACTGAGCATGGCGGGCGCGAATGCGGACGGGTCGCCGCGCGTCGCCGGGATGATGGGCATGTTCGCCTCGATGGGAATAATCGCGGTGATCCTGGGCGTCATCTGGCTCGCGCTGCTGATCCCGACGCTGGCGGTGCAAATCCGCCGCTTGCACGACACCGATCGGTCGGGCTGGTGGATCATGATCTACTGGGGGCCCGCGATTCTCAGTTGGGTCGTCAATTTCGCCGGTGCGGCCAATCAGAGCACTAGCTTGGTGATGCTGGGCGGGCTGTGTTCGTTGTTGGCGCTTGTTGGCTCGATCGCCTTGCTGGTCTTTTGGTGCCTTCCCGGCACCAATGGCGCGAACCGGTTTGGCGCCGACCCGCTGGGTGGCGCGGGCAATCTGTCGCAGACCTTCCAATAAGTGAACAGGGCGGCTTGCCCGGACGAAACCTCTCGTCTGGGTAAGCCGCCGTTCGGCCGCGGGTGTGGTGGAATTGGTAGACTCCACGACCCTGGCGCCAAATGACGATAATTGGGCGTGAACGCTCTATCTGAACGGTTCAGCCTGTCCGCGCACCAGCCGCCTTCGTCAGCCGTAGCCAGGTGAGAAGGAATGGCCGGAGGATCGGCGACGTGCCGTTGGGCGTCTCGACATCGATTTTCAGACGCCTGAATTGCCAATAGATCAGCACGCTCATGATCGCGGCGTAAAAACACCAGACCGAGGCAAAGGCGTGTTGCTTGACGATCTCCGTGATGGTCAGCGCGACGACGTTGAGCACGCCATACCATCTGACCACGCGATGGCTCGACAGCAGCAGCGCGCCGCAGGTGGCCAGCACGTACAGGCAGGAAATCCAGAAATTGCCGGTTATGTGGTTACGATAGGCTATCGAGTTTTCGACGATGACGCACCGGCTGGGCAAGATAATCAGTCCGGTGACGTCCCACGCAAATACCAGCGCACCGATGACGGTCATCCCGAGGATAGCGCCGCGACGCCAGCCGGGCGGTTCCATCAGCGCGACCGCGGCCGGCATCAGCAGCGGCAGGATCCCCTGCGCATAGAGCATGAACAGGAAGGTGACATGGTCGAGCGCAACCTTGTCGATCCGTCCGTCGAGGCCGAGCCAGACCCATCCTTCGGTAAACTGGTGCAGCGCGAACAGCATGGGCACGGAGGCGAACAGGAGGGTGCGCGGCTCGCGCACATGGCGGAGGGTTGCCACCCCGATCGCCCCGATCACGCCGGATCCGATAAAGCTGGCTGTGGCCGAAAAGCACATACAATTCTCTCCGGCTGAGCTGGCGAGAGCCGGTGTGCAGCGATTTTTGTCACATAGCCAGCATGTCGCCAATCGGCCGCCTCATCGGTGATGCGATCGCTACCCGCCTGCGCGGCAGGCGCATGCTGAGGGTCGGCGGGCTGGTGGCCGTGCCAGGGAACGACTAATTTCCGGTCTGGAAATCCGCAAAGCGCTCGCTTATAGCGCCCCAATCGTCGATCAGCGGCCCCTGATGTGCCTCATCGACACGCGGGCGTGGTGGAACTGGTAGACGCGCCGGACTCAAAATCCGGTTCCGAAAGGAGTGTGGGTTCGATTCCCACCGCCCGCACCATCTTCAAGCAAATCTGGTCTCCACAACGAGGCAATCGACCCTGTGGACGGGTACGATTGCCAGTCGCAGATCTGCCTGGGCATGCTACTTCGGCGAGGGCAACCGCTCAGACGGGCTTCTTGACCGGAGCGCTATCGGACTTGCGCACGACCTTTGGCAATTCCTTGACGGTCGGTGGCACGCGCAGTGCGCGATTGCGCCGCTTGTTGGCGGTACGGAGCTGTCCCATGAAAAATCCTGCCGTGTCGGAGGCGGTGCGGCTTGGCCAGATCGGCAACCGTCACCGGTATCGCCGCTACCTTGCTCAGACCTCGTCGCCGGAAACAAGGTTTAAAGCTGCCGACCGCATGAGCGGCATGGTCATGCGAAACCCCGGTTAGCGCGGTGAAGGAGCGCGCCAGCGCAGCGACATGCACGATAGCCCGGCATCGATCCGGTTGATGTGCATCGTGTCGAGCAAGGCCAGCCTATAGCCTGATCGATCGAGCATCTCGGCGATACGCGGATAGTTCGCCGACAACAGAAGCGTATCGTTCAAGCGCAACGCATTGGCGGCCGGCTCTTCCCCCGGATCGACGACGATCTGGCGGAATCTTGCAAATAGTCCGCTTTCTTCGCCCTCCTTCGTGGTCAGCACGGTTTCTTCGTCGATCAGGCTCGCGATCGTCTTGAGGTGGAGCGCTCCTTCGGGCGGCTGGACGATCTGGGCGGCGTAGCCCAGTTCCCGAAGCATTTCCGCGAGGCAGCCCGCGCCGGTCGGGTCGGTCCGGCTCGAAAGGCCGATCATGACCTGTTGGGGCGTGACCATGACGTCTCCGCCATCGGCAAAGCCGCGCTCGAGGCGAACCACCTTGGCGAAGTGATGGTCGAGTGCTGAACGGAGGTGCTGGCCTTCGCCGTTTCGCGCAGCCGCGCCGGGGTTGAGCAGGACGGCGCCCTCGCTGAAGACCAGCGCCGGATCTTCGACGAACACCGAGTCGGGAAAGTCTTCGAGTGGATCGAGCATGTCGACGGCAATCCCGGCGTCGCGCAAGGCGTTCGCGTAGGCTTCGTGTTCGGCGAGTACGCGTTCGTAGACTGGGCCTGGTCCGCCATGCGAGCGAAGTCCGTCGACCACCGAGCGCCCGGGCCGTCGCAGAAGCGCGTGCGAGAAATCAAAACAGCGCTTCATGTCCGACACTCAGGCAACGCTCCCCAAAAGCTGGGGGTTTTCGGGTCCGCTCAATGGCGATGAGGGCGAGCCCGCCGGCACTGCTTCCAGCAATATGAGCAGGTCGGCCATCACGGCGGGGATGTCGGCTATCAGCGTCGAAGCCGTGATCGCGCGCATGAAACTGATCACCGGCGCTTGACCGTAGGAGTTGTCGATGACGAGCTGCGGTCGCATTGTAGCCTCCCGATGGTCGGCCTTGCCAAGGCATGCGTCTGTTGCACCTTATAGCTCGTTATCGCGCGTTAAATCGTCATTGATCGCCCGCGGCAAGTCGGCGCCGAGAGGAGTGGTTGGCTAAGGGTACGTTAAAAGCTGCGCTTGCCTCGGGATATTTGGGGACGAGGCGGCACTGGTCCCGTCCGCTGGTCCGCCTACACTTGGCGAGCGATCATCGCCGTATAGCCGCCGAACCGCCAGTCGCTGACCTGACCGACCGTCTCAGTCGCGCGCCAGCGGTCGGGCTGGGCAGGGCGCCATTCGACCGGTTCCGCCGACATGTTGAACACGCACAACATCGTCTCGTCGGGCGTCGATCGCTCGATCGCCAGAATCGCTTCGCTCGCTTCGATCACGCGCGCGTCGCCGCGCATCAGCGCGTCGCTGGCGTGACGGAACGCGAGCAGGTGCCGCGTCAGGTTGAGCAAAGATTCCGGGTTCTGGTTCTGGCGATCCACCGCCAGCGCCAGATGGTCGGTGCCGATCGGCAGCCATGGCTCGCTCGAGCTGAACCCGGCATGATCGTTGGCGTCGGCCCGCCAGGGCATCGGCGTACGCGCGCCGTCGCGCGACAAGGTCAGCGGCCAGTTGGCGATCGCTTCGGGATCCTGCAGCGCCTCGAACGGGATATCGACCTGGGTCAGGCCGAGCTCTTCGCCATTGTAGAGGAAGATATTGCCGCGCAGCGAGACGAGCAGCATCAGCTTCAACCGCGCGAAGGCATCGCGATGCGCGGGATCAGCCCAGCGCGAGATGGCGCGCGGTGCGTCGTGATTCTCAAACGCCCAGCTCGGCCAGCCGGTGCCGGGCGCATCGGGCCATTGCGCGAGCGCATCGCGCACCAGTGTCGGGGTGAGCTTGTCGGCATAGAGGAAATTGAATCCATAGGCCGAATTGAGCCGGCGATCGCCCTGGGTGAAGGCGTGCATCTCGGCTTCGGGGCTCGGGCCGCCGACTTCGGCCACCGTGAACGTCGCGCCATATTGGTCGAGTAGCGTTCGCAGGCGTTCGAGGAACGCCGGTATCTCGGGCTGGCTCTGGTTGTGGACGTGGAGCTGGAAATCGAACGACCGCGTGCGTGGCCCCGGGGGGGCCGGCGGGTTATCAGTCAACGCCGCGTCGTGCATCGAGAAGTTGATTGCGTCGATGCGGAAGCCATCGACCCCGCGATCGAGCCAGAATTTCGCGACGTCGAGCATCGCGTCTTGCACCGCCGGCAGATGCATATGGAGCTGCGGCTGTTCGGGCAGGAAATTGTGCATGTAATATTGCCGCCGCGGCGCGCTCCACGTCCAGGCGGGGCCGCCGAATACCGACTGCCAATTGTTGGGTGGACTCCCGTCGGGACGGGCATCGGCCCAGACATACCAATCCGCTTTGGGGTTGGTGCGGTCGGTACGGCTTTGCTCGAACCAGGGATGACGGTCGCTGCTGTGCGAATAGACCTGGTCGATCAGCACCTTGAGTCCGAGCGCATGCGCGCGCGCGACCAGCGCGTCGAAATCGGCGAGCGAGCCGAAAATCGGATCGACGCCGCAATAATCGGACACGTCATAGCCGAAATCGAGCATCGGTGAGGTGAAGAATGGCGACAGCCAGATCGCATCGACGCCCAAGCTCGCGACATGGTCGAGGCGCGCGGTGATGCCGGGCAGGTCGCCGATGCCGTCGCCATTGGTGTCAGCGAAACTGCGCGGATAAATTTGATAGATCGCCGCCCCGCGCCACCATTCGTGCGCGGTGTGGACGGCAGGCACGCTGGCGACGTCGTTCACTGGGCCTCGCAGATGATGAAGTCGAGAGGAGCGAGGCTGACCTTGAGGCTGCCTGGTGCTGCGGCTTTGGCTTCGCACGCGCCGTGGAGCGCGGTGAACGCGGTGGATGCATCGTCGACCAGCACGTTGGCGGTGATCGGTGCGGTCGAGGTGTTGAACGCGATCAGGATTTCCTTGCCGGTTTCCGGATCGAACCGCGACACCGCGAACAGGCCCGGCTTGTCGCCCCAGGCGCGCGGCACCTGGCGTCCGCGAGTCAGCGCACGGTGGCCGGTGCGGATGCGGGCGAGTTCGGCAATCGCCTTGAAGATCGGATTTTCGGTGCCGAAGCTGGGCGTGGCGCTGGTCTTGGTCGTGCCGAGCAGCCTGGTGTCGTTATAGACCGCGACCTTGCTGGCGAACATGTCCTCGCGCGCCAGCTGGTCGTTGCCCTTGCTGACGAAGCCCTGTTCGTCGCCATAATAGATGGTCGGCACGCCCCGCAGCGTCAGCAGCATGGCGTGGCCGAGGATGACGCGCTTCAGTACCTCGTCGTCGCTCGCCTGCGGCATGCCCGCCTTCACGAACATCGAGAAGCGACCCATGTCGTGGTTGCCGAGGAACGTCGGCAGCGTCCGCGCGGTCGCCTCGCCATTTTCGTACGCCGGATCGCCGAAGAACATGTGGAACAGCTCGCTGGTCGGCGCACCCCGGGCGACCGTATCGGCCACCGCGCGCTCGAACGCGAAGTCGAGCACCGCGGGAAGCTTGTCCACGCGAGTGTGTGCGGCGAGCCGCGCGACGTCGAGGTCGCCGGTGAAGACCTCGCCGAATATGTGGAAGTTGGGAATGCCCTTGGCTTTGGCGCGCGCCAGCATCGCCGGCACGAACGCCTGCCAAAAGGCCGGGTCGACATGCTGCGCGGTGTCGATCCGGTATCCGTCGATCCCGAAATCGTCGATCCATTTGCCGTAAATGTCGATCATTCCCGCGATCACGCGCGGATTCTCGGTCATCAGATCGTCGAGCCCGCCGAAATCGCCGAGCAGCGAATCCTCGGTCGAAAAAGTCGAGTCCCCGCGATTGTGGTAATAGATCGGGTCGTTGAGCCAGGCAGGGACCTTGGCCTTCTCCTCGCCCTTGGGGAGGTAAGGGGTGTAGGCCCAGCTCGGGTCGGTCAGCTTGGCGAAATTCTCCGGCGTAGCGACACCATCGCCGAGAAAGCCGGGATTGATCGCGGGGCCGTTGACGCCGCCCTTGCGCGTGTACGGATAGTCGGCGCGGGTGCGGTAAGCGCAGGGTTTGTCGGCCTCGCACTCGCGATATTTGATCACGTCGGCGGTGTGGTTGGCGATGATGTCCATATAGACCTTCATCCCGCGGGCATGCGCCGCGTCGACCAGCGCCTTGAAGTCGGCATTAGTGCCGAAATGCGGATCGACCTGGGTGAAGTCTGTGATCCAATAGCCGTGATAACCGGCGGTCTCGTTGCCCTTCGACCCTTGGACCGCTTTGTTCTTGAAGATCGGCCCGACCCAGATCGCGGTCGCGCCCAGCGCCTGGATATAGTCGATCCGCTTGAGCAAGCCCTTGATGTCGCCGCCGTGATAAAAACCCTTGGCGGTCGGGTCGAAGCCGGTCACGAGCCGATCGCCCTTGAGCTTGCCGGTATCGTTCTTCGGGTCGCCATTTTCGAATCGGTCGGGCAAGACGAAATAGATCACCTCGTCCTCGGGCAGGCGATCGCGGTAGCTGAGGGCTGGCGTCGCTGCCCGGGCAGGGCCCCGCCGCGCCGGCGGCGCGATGGCGGTCGCGAGCAAGGCGGCGAGTAGCGAGCGGCGGATCATGCGTGTTTCTCCAGTGCGTCGCCCGCCATCGCGGTGACGAAGTCGCGGTGGCTGGGCAGCGTTTCCGCCTTGGCGCGACAGGATTTGGCGAGCGTGTCGAGGAACGGACCGACATCCTGCCCGGGAACGTTGTCGGCGAGCGGCGACCAGCTTTGCGGCATGATGCCTTGGCCGAGCATCACCTGGCCCCAGCTGTCGTCGAGGAACAGCTCGTCCTCCTCGCGGACGAACGCGCCGGCCTCACGGAACAAAGCGATCTTTTCTGCCAGCGTCGCGGGCAATTCGATCGCGCGGCAATGATCCCAGAACGGCTCGCCGGTGCGGTCATTGGCGACATAGTGCAGGACGATGAAGTCGCGGATGCGCTGCCACTCGATGATCGACAGACGGTTGAACGTGTCGCGCGCCGTGCCGACGTTCGACAAATCGCCCGACAGCAAGGTGAGTAGGCGACCCAGTCCTGACTGTACGAGATGGATGCTGGTCGATTCGAGCGGCTCCATGAACCCCGCGGCGAGGCCGAGCGCGACGCAATTGTGCGACCAGAAATCCTGGCGATGTCCGCTGGTGAAACGGATCGGGCGCGGGTCGGCGAGCGGTTTGCCTTCGACGTTGGCGAGCAGGAGTTCGCTCGCCTCGTCGACCGACATGAAGTCGGAGCAGAAGACATGGCCGTTGCCAGTGCGATGCTGCAGCGGAATGCGCCATTGCCAACCAGCGGGACGCGCCATCGACTGTGTGTAGGGGCGCACCTCTGGGCGCGTTTCGCTCGGCACCGCGAGCGCTGTGTCGCAGGGCAGGAAGCGGCGCCAGTCGACGAACGGTACGCCGAGCGCATCGCCGAGCAACAAGCTGCGAAAGCCGGTGCAGTCGATGAAGAGCGAACCTACGATCTCGCGATCACGGTCGAGCCGCAGCGCGCGGATGTCGCCGGTTTCAGCGTCGCGCTCGACCTTTTCGATCAGCCCTTCGACTCGCCGCACGCCACGTTCCTCGGCATAATCGCGCAGCATTTGGGCGAATAACGCGGCATCGAAATGATAAGCGTAAGCAAGCTCGGTCGGCTTGCCGTCGCGCCCGTCGGTCGTCGAGAAGCGCCCGAGCCGTGTGGCGGCGACGTTGTAGCTGTAATCGCCATAATCGCCCGCGACGCCTAGATGCCGGCCGCGCAACCAGAGTTGACGAAACGGGATCAGGCCGACGCCGCGCCCGACTTGGCCGAAGCTGTGGATGTAACGATGGCCGGGACGCAGCCAGTCGCTGAACTCGATCCCCAGCTTGAACGTGGCGTTGGTCCGCCGCAGGAATTCGGCCTGATCCAGCCCCAATCCGATGATCAGATTGTGGATCTGCGGGATCGTCGCTTCGCCCACGCCGACCGTGCCGATCGCATCGGATTCGACCAGCGTGATGGTCGCGCGATTGCCGAGGAAGCGGGCGAGGATGGCGGCGGCCGTCCATCCTGCTGTCCCGCCACCCGCTATGACGATGTCGAGGGACGTAGGGTCAGTCATGTCCAGCCTTCACAAACGATGTGCCTCGCCGGCGTAACCGGCGAGGCGGATCGCGTCATCAGAACTTGAACGTAAACCCGCCGACGACGCGGCGGCCGTAGGTCTGGTATTTGAGCCACGCGCCTGGGAAGGCCGCGCCGTTCACGTCGGCGACCGTCGCCGATCGTGTGTCGGTCAGATTCTGCCCCTGAATGTACAGCGACAGCCCGCGCAATGCCGATTTTTCCGAGAAGTCATAACCGATCTGCGCGTCATAGACGGTCTCGGCCAGCACTTGTTGACGATCGAGACCGCCACTGAACAACGAGAAGTCGCCGAGGAAGCCGGAGCGATACCGCATGCTGCCGCGCAAGCTGAATCCCGCTTCCTCGTAATAGACCGTCAGGTTGCCGACATATTTCGAATAACCGGGGATAGTCGTGACGCGACCGGCGAAATCATTCACCTTGGTTTCAGTATAGCCGAAACCACCCGTCAGGCCGAAGCCGGAAAGCGCCTTGGTGAACAGGTCGAACGGCACCGTACCAGCGACTTCGACACCGTAAATGTGGCCGCCGTGGGTGTTCACCGGGCCGCTGAACTGACCGATGGGTGAAGAAGGCACGCCCCCGGCCGGCGTCGGGAAGCCCGAATAATCGAAGTTCAGATCGAATGCGCTGGGGTCGATATATGTATTGATATGCTTGTAGAAGGTTTGGAGCGCGATGTATCCCTTCGATCCGAAGTATTTCTCGAAGTTAAGATCGAACGCCGTCGCCTTGTACGGGCGCAACAACGGGTTTCCGCCGCTGCCGACATAGATCGGCGGGGTGCGAGTGTTGTCGATGCCGAAATTCACGATGTTGTTGAGCTGATCCATTCGGGCACGCATGATCTGCTGCGATGCGGCGAACCTGATCACGAAATCGTTCGGAAAGCGGAAGTTGAGATTCATACTGGGCAAGACGATCCAGTAGGAATCCTTCACGGTCGGCTTGGTCGCCCCCGCCGACGTGAGCGACGTGTGAATTCCCTGCACGCCGATATTGCCGGTGAGTTTTACCGACCCGAAGTCGGCGTTGAGATTGGCCATCGCATAGGGGGTCCAGACCTCCTCGGTCACATCATAGGCCTGCGACGCGCCGAAAGGATTGGGAATGAATGTGAGCACACCCTTCGCCACCAGGACTCGCGGATCGTAGGCGAGAATTGGCCCCAGCCCCCGGTCCAGCTGCACCGGGCTGAGGAGCAGGTCGGACGGGATTGTCGCGGTAGAGGCACCACCGGGCGGCGACAGAAACGCCTCGTCCTGGGTCAGCACCTTGGTGCGGTAGGTATAGTCGGCGCCGACTTTGATCGACTTCACGAAATTGCCGATGTCCTGCTCGATCTCGCCGCGCAACTCGACCAGGTCGTCCTTGCTCTTGCGGACCTTGTCGTAGCCGGCCTGGACCGGCGATCCCGACCAGCCTTCGACGTCCGTCAGCACCAGGGCGGAGCTGGCGCCGTTATAGTCGCTGGTGAAGACCGGGCCCTTGTCGGTCAGCGTGTAGCCGACCGTAGCCGTCGCATTCGGCAATGCGCGGCCGAGGCCGGCGGTCGTCTCCAGTCGGTCGTCCTTGCGGTCCGTACGCGACCAGCTCGCGTCGAACAGGGCGCGTGTCGACCCGCCATTGTCCCACTTGAGATTGCCGGCCAGCGAGTAGGTGTTGGCGACGCGGTCACTCGCGTAATTCTCGATGACCGGCGTACCCTTGATCGTCGCCGAGGTAACGAGCCCACGCGAATCGGTCGTGAAGTTCATGATCTGGTCGTGCCCGCAGCCACCGCCGCAGTTGAACGGCATTTCGAACCCGCGCTGATCGATCCGGTCGACGAAATGCGAATAGAAGCCATCGACCGTCAGCATGAGGTCGTCGCTGGCCTTCACCTGTATCGTGCCGTTGAGGCCGAACCGCTTCAATTTGTCGGACTCGGACCAGGTCTTGATCCCGTTCATGCCATATTGGTTTGGTCCGTAATTGCCGTACCCCCAGGCATTCCAGTCCCGCGTCTGATAGGGTTCGTCGGTGTAAGCTGCCGACAGCGCAACCCCCACGCGGTCGTCCGCGAACTTGTCGACGAACGTGCCATAGACACGATAACCCAGGTCACTCGTTCCGGGCTGCAGCTTCTGGTCGACATAGGTACCCCGCGCGCCGATCGCGAGGATACGCTTGTTGACATCGAGCGGACGAATGGTGCGGAGATTGATGCTGCCGACCAGGCCACCGGCGGTCAGATCCGCTTCCGACGACTTGTAGACATCGACGCCGGCGAGGACTTCGGACGGATATTGGTCGAACTCGACGGCGCGGCTGTCGTTGGTCGTGGTCTGCTGACGGCCGTTCAGCGTCGTAGTCGAGAAGTCCGGGCCGAAACCGCGGATCGAGATGATGTTGGCGCGACCCGCGGTGCGCTGCGCCGAAATGCCCGGCAGGCGAGCGATCGATTCGCCGATGCCGTTGTCGGGGAGCTTGCCGATGTCTTCGGCCGAAACCGATTCGACGACGGTTTCCGAATTCTTCTTCTTCGCCGTGGCGCTGCGCAGCGCGGCGCGGAAGCCGCTGATCACGATGTCGCTCGATGTGCCGGTCGGCGTGTCATCGGCCGGCTGGGCGCCGGTTTGCGGTGCAGCCGGCGTGTCCTGCGCAAGGGCCGGCGACGCGACCATCGCCAGCGCGCTGGCAAGCGCGACCCCGCTGGTTTGCAGCGCCAGACGGGTACGACGGTTCGAACGGAAAGCAGTCATCAATTCCTCCCCTTGGGCCGAGCCATGTTTGGCTTGCGGCATCAACGCGGCCCACACCGCGCGTACAGATATGTTGCGCTTATGTTGCGGCCGGTAACCGGCCAAGTCGGCCACATACGTATTCAGGATTATGCATCGGCCGGTGTTGCCCGGTTGCATCGCCGCGGATCAACGTCCCGATGCGAGGATCCGGTAGCTCCACGGCGCAAGCCTGATGCTCGCTGCGCGCGTGACGACAACCGTCGAGCCGTCGGCAAAGTCGGTATAGCGACCATCGCTCGGGCCATCGGTGAAGCTGACGGTCTGTGCCTCGCCCGACAGATTGAACAGAGCGAAGACTTTATCGCCGTTCTTCTCGCGGACGAACGACAGGACTTTGGACGACGCAGTGTTGACTACCGGCGTCATCGCCGCTCCCCAAGGCGCGTTCCACAGGGCAGGGTGCGCCTTGCGGAAAGCGATCAACCGGCGGAACAGCTCTTCATTGGGATGGTCGCGCCACTCGATCGGATCGCGCTCGAAGAATTTGAGCCGCTTGGGATTGCCCGCTTCCTGCCCATTGTAGATCAGCGGGATGCCTTCGCCGACGAACGATAACGCAATCGCATCGGGCAGCGCCTTGCCGAAGCGTTCGAACTCGGTGCCGTCCCAGGCATTCTGGTCGTGATTCTCGGTATAGACCATCCGCATCGCCTCGGCCGGCCAGGCGCTTTCGGTCTCCGAATAATAGCCGAACAGCGCACCGACATCGGCCTTGCCCGCGGCGATGTCGGCCATCGCATTGTTCCATTTCCAGGCGTAGCTCGCGTCGAACGCCTTGCGGTGGACGTCGCGCTGGTCGAACTCGGCGAGCATGAAGGCCGGCTTGATGCGGTCGAGCTGGCGCCGCGCAGTCTCCCAGAAATCGAGCGGGACGTAACCCGCGACGTCGCAGCGGAAACCATCGACGCCGGCGGTGCGCACCCAATAGGTCATGGCGTCGGTCATGTAGCGACGCAGGCCCGGCTTCGAATAATCGAGGTCGATGATGTCGGACCAGTCCCACCACGGCGTCGGGCGGTTGGCGCCTTTCCAGTCATGCTCGTACCAATCGGGGTGCGCAGCGTGGATCGGATTGTCCCAGGCGGTGTGGTTGGCGACCCAGTCGAGGATCACGTGCATGCCCAGACGATGCGCCGTGGCGACGAACGATTTGAGGTCGGCGAGCGTGCCGAATTCGGGATTCACGCCATAATAGTCGCGCACCGAATAGGGACTGCCGAGGCTACCCTTGCGGTTCTGCACGCCGATCGGGTGGATCGGCATCAGCCAGATGATGTCGACGCCAAGCGCCTTCAGCCGCGGCAATTGCTTCTCCGCCGCGCGGAAATTGCCCTCGGGCGTGAATTGGCGGGTGTTGATCTGATAGAGCACGGCATCCTTCGACCAGACGGGATGCTTCAGCGTGACATAGGGCTTGGGCGCATAGCGATCAGGCGCTTTGGTCGCCGCCGTCGCCTGGGTCAGAGTTAGCCCGGCCAGCAGCGCGGCCAGCAACATTGGCGCGATCGATTTCAGCATCCTGTCCTCCCTTTCTATAGCCCTCTCCCGTTTACGGGAGAGGGTTGGGTGAGGGTCTTCTTTCTTCTTCCGCGCATGTGTCGGGACAGAAGAAGAAAGAAGACCCTCACCCTCCCACCGCTTCGCGGCGGGCCCCTCCCTCTCCCGCAAGCGGGAAAGGGATTGCCTCATCACAGTAATCAGCCTTTTTCCGCGTTGTGCCACGCGCGCCGGATGGTGGCGGCTGAATACGTATGTGATGGCGTTCCGGCTCTCGCACCACGCGCCTAGGCTCGTCCCATCGCTCCGCAACAGAGGGCGGCTGGGGAGGGACGATTTGTCGGACACTTACTACGCGCGCGGGCCCTATCGCGCCGCCGCGCTGCCCGCTACACTCGCGCCCAATCGGCCGCAATCGACGACCGGCAGCGGGAGAAGCCGTCGGGCGATGCTAACCGACAAACCGACGTCATTCGACATCGCGCAACGTGCGGGCGTGTCCCAACCGACCGTGTCGCGTGCGCTGCGCGGCGATCCGACCGTCAGCGAAGCGACGCGCAAGCGGATCGAGGCGATCGCGGCGCAGCTCAACTACAAGGTCGACAAGAACGCATCGTCGCTGCGCAGCCGCCATACCAACACGCTGGCGCTGCTGTTTTTCGAGGATCCGACGCCTGACGATTCGCTGATCAACCCGTTCTTCCTGTCGATGCTGGGGTCGATCGCGCGGACGTGCGCGCTGCGTGGCTATGACCTGCTCACCTCGTTCCAGCAGCTCTCGTCGAACTGGCATGTCGATTACGAGGACAGCCACAAGGCCGATGGCATCATTCTGCTCGGTTATGGCGATTACGAGACCTATCGCGCGCGGCTCGAGCAGCTCGAGGCGCAGGGGACACATTTCGTGCGTTGGGGATCGGTCCAGACCGGCCAACCGGGGACGACGATCGGCTGCGACAATGTGCGCGGCGGGCACGATGCGGGCGCGCATCTGATCGGGCTGGGTTGCCGTCGGATCGCGTTCCTGGGCCAGGTGTCGAGCCATTCGCCCGAACTCGCCGATCGCTATCGTGGTGCCTGTTCGGCGATGCTCGAAGCGGGGATCGATCCCGATCCTGCGCTTCAGGCCGATGCGATCACGACCGAGGCGTCGGGGTACGAAGCGGCGATCGAACTGTTGCGGCGCGGGGTGGAGTTTGACGCGGTTTTCGCGGGCAGCGACCTGATCGCGATCGGCGCGATGCGTGCGCTCGAGGAGGCCGGGCTCGACGTGCCGGGCGATGTGTCGATCGTCGGCTTCGACGATATTCCGGCGGCGAGCCTGTCGCATCCGCCGCTGACCACGATCGCGCAGGATTACGCGAAGGCGGGCGCGATGCTGGTCGATACCCTGCTGCGCCAGATTCGCGCGCAGCCGGTCGAGGCGGCAATGCTGCCGCCGCGGCTGGTCGTTCGACGCTCGACGGCACCCCGGGCATGAGCATGCTCCCGGCGGAGAAACCGCGCCAGAATTGGCGCGGGCTGTGGAATATCTCGTTCGGCTTCTTCGGCATCCAGATCGCGTTCGGGCTGCAGAATGCCAATGTCAGCCGTATCTTCCAGTCACTGGGCAGCGATGTCGGTGGCCTCGCGCTGCTGTGGATCGCGGGGCCGGTCACCGGATTGCTCGTCCAACCGATCATCGGCCATTTCAGCGACCGCACCTGGGGGCGGTTCGGCCGACGCCGGCCCTATTTCCTGGCGGGCGCGACGCTTGCCGCGCTGGCGCTGGTCGGCATGCCCAACGCCTCGATCCTGCTGGCAGCCGCACTGCTATTGTGGATGCTCGACGCGTCGATCAACGTCTCGATGGAGCCGTTTCGCGCGTTCGTCGGCGACATGGTTGCGCCGTCGCAGCGCACGACCGGCTATGCGTTCCAGACCGCCTTTATCGGGGCGGGCGCGGTGTTGGGTAGCCTGGCGCCGTTCGCCATGGCGAAGCTGGGCGTGAGCAATGTCGCGGCGGCGGGCGGCATTCCCGATTCGGTGCGCTACGCTTTCTATCTCGGCGCGATCGCGATCTTCGCCGCCGTGCTGTGGACTGTGCTGACGGTACGCGAATATTCGCCCGACCAGATGCGCGGTTTCGGGGATGCCGACGCTTTTGGCCATGACGAACAACCGACCGCGCTGAATGGCGGCCTCTGGTGGCTGGTTGGTGGGATAGCGGTGATCGGCGTCGTGCGGTGGTTCACGCTCGAACGTGACCTCTATGTGCTGGGTGGGGCGCTGGCCGCGTTCGGCGTGCTGGCGCTCATTGCTGCGGCGATGGTGCGGAACGGGGGCAGAAACGCACTCGTCCAGATCATGAGCGACATGGCGCGGATGCCCGATCAGATGAGGCGGCTGGCGTTGGTCCAGTTCTTCTCCTGGGTCGCGCTGTTCATCATGTGGATCTACACCACGCCGGTGGTGGCACAGTATGTGTTCCATTCCATCGACCCGACGGCCAGGGCGTATAACGACGGCGCCGATTGGGTCGGGGTGTTGTTCTCGGTCTATAACGGCGTCGCCGCGCTAGCCGCCTTCGTGCTGCCGTTGCTGGCCAAGCGGATCGGCGCGCAAAAGACACATATGCTGTGCCTGTTGATCGGCGCTATCAGTTTCGCGTCGCTGCTGATCATCCGCGATCAACAATTGCTGCTGCTGCCGATGGTGGGGATCGGCTTCACTTGGGCATCGATCCTGACGATGCCGTACGTCATCCTCGCCGGCGTGCTGCCGCAGCACAAGCTCGGCATCTATATGGGCATCTTCAATTTCTTCATCGTGCTGCCGCAGTTGCTGGTCGCGACGGTGATGGGCGCGATCATCCGCACTTTCTTTCCGACCGAGCCGGTCTGGACGATGGCGTGCGGCGCAATCGTGCTGGTACTCGCGGCGGTGTCGATGCTGCGCGTGAAGACGAGTGCGGCGCCTAACGCGGCAGCGTGATCGTTGCCGCGAGGCCGCCTTCGGGGCGGTTCTCCAACCGGATGTCGCCGCGCGCCTCGCGGACGATCGCCCGCGCCAAAGCGAGGCCGAGGCCGATCCCGCCGGTCTCCTTGTTGCGCGATCCCTCGATCCGCGTGAACGCCTCGAACACTTCGGGGATGCGGTCGGGCGGGATGCCCGGCCCATTGTCGCACACCACAATCTCGACCGTCTTCGCATCCGACCGCAGGAACACGTCGGCGCGGCCGCCATATTTGACCGAATTCTCGATCAGATTGCGGATCGCGCGGCGCATCAGCGATGGCCGAATATGCATCGTCAGCCGCTCGACCTCGGTGAATTCGACCGGCATGCCGAGATCGCGAAAATCCTCGACCACCGCATCGACCAACGCCGCGAGATCGACCTCGGTCGCCTGCTCGCTCGGACGACCCAGCCGTGCCAGCGACAATATGTCGTCGAGCGTGCGGTTCATCTCGTCGATCGTGTCCGCCATGCGTGTACGGTCGTCGTCATCCTCGACCGACTCGATGCGGACGCGGAGCGCCGCCAGCGGTGTGCGCAAATCGTGCCCGATCGCGCCCAGCATGCGGTCCTTTTCCTCCAGCATCGCGGTCACGCGCGTGCGCAACTCGTTGAACGCGGTGATCAGTGTGCGAACGTCGTGCGGTCCGCTTTCGGTGATCGGACCATCGGCCTCTCCGGGATGGAAACGCTGCGCCGCCTTGGCAAGCGACCTCAGCGGCTGGGCGATGCGTCGCGTCGTCAGCAGCACCGGCAGCAGGACGATCGCATAGAGCACCAAGGTCTGGCCGATCAGCCGCGAGATGATCGGCCAATCCGAATCCTGCCACGGCACCGCGGATGCCCACCAGCCGACCTTTGGCTGTTCGATCGCGATCAGCAATTCGTCCCGGGCGAAGCGATAGCGTTGCGCGCGGACACGCGACATCTTGGCGAAGCGTGGATCATCCGAGCGGATCGGCCGGATGCCGGTAATCACGCGCCCGACCGGAACGCCCGCTTCGACCAGCCGCGCGCGCAAGGCTTCTTCGATGTCTGGGCGGCGGCGCAGGCCGGCTTCGATCGGGTTCTTCTCCCACGGATGTGCGCGGAAGCGGTCCCATGGCGATTCATCCCCCAGGGGCGGTGCAGTGGACAAGTCCGGTGGTGGCTGGTTGCGGCTGTTTCGCGGGCCTTGCGCGGCATCGACGATCCGCGCCGCAACCGGACCAACCGTCTGTTCCAGGCGAAAGGCCTGGCGGTCGCGCAACGTCAGCCCGAAATTGATCGCCTGGGCGACAAACAGCGCGATGGCGACGAGTACCGCCATCTGGCCGGGAAGATTGCGCGGCCACAATCTCATAATCGAGTGACTTCCGCGGCGAGCGTATAGCCGCCGCCCCATACCGTCTTGATGACGGTGGGGTTCTTGGGGTCGGGTTCGATCTTGCGCCGCAGTCGGCTGACCTGATTATCGATCGCGCGATCGAACGCCATCGCCTCGCGGCCCTGGGTCAGGTCGAGCAACTGGTCGCGGGTGAGGACCTGGCGCGGGCGCAATACCAGCGCCAGCAGCAGATTATATTCTCCGGTCGACAACGGCACCGAAACGCTTTCGCGGTCGACAAGCGCGCGTTCGCCGGACTTCAATACCCAGCCGGCAAAGGCATAGGATCCGCTTTCGGGCGCGTGCTGGCGTGCGCCACTGCCGGCGGCACGACGCAGGATCACGCGTGCGCGCGTCGCCAGTTCGCGCGGGGAAAAGGGTTTGACGACATAATCGTCGGCACCCATTTCGAGCCCGACGATGCGATCGGTCTCTTCGCTCTTGGCGGTCAACAGGATGACGGGGATGTCGCCGGTCGCGCGGATATGGCGGCACAGGCTCAATCCGTCCTCGCCCGGCATCATGATGTCGAGGATGATCAGGTCGATGGCATAGGCCGCCATCCGCGTGCGCGCGCTTTCGGCATCGCCCGCCTGGGTGACGCGAAAGCCTTGCTTGGTCAGATATTGCGCCAGCGGCTCGCGAATCGAGCGCTCGTCATCAACCAGCAGAATATGGGGAGTGCCGCCCATCGGCACGTCGCTTAGCATCTATCGGCCCCCTGAAAACCCTCGAATTCGAAAAGGGAGGGCCGGGCGGGTGAGGAGGGGCACCCGCCCGGCAGCCTGGGCATTATGGGGATTACTGCCCGGGCTTGTCCGCTGGCGCGGGGGGCGGCGGCGGCATGTCGCCGCCGTTGCCGCGCCGACCGCGCATCTGTCCCATCGCGTCGCGCGCCGCCTGGCGCTCCGCCGCGTCGATCTTGCCGTCCTTGTTGGTGTCCATCCGGTCGAAGCGCTGCGCGGCCTGCGCGCGAAACTCCTCACGGTCGATCGCCCCATCACCGTTGGTATCCAATCGGGCGAACATCCGTTCACCACGGCCACCTGCGCCGGTCGGTGGGGTCGAGCCGTCAGCCGGTGGCGGGGGAGGTGATGCCGCATCAGGCCCACCCATCGGCCGGCGTGGCCGCATTTCATCGGCGGTCAGCTTGCCGTCCTTGTTCGCATCCATGCGATCGAACCGCGCATCGGCCTGCGCCATCGCTTCGTCGCGCGTCATCACGCCGTCGCCATTGGTATCGCCTTTGGGCGCAGGAGTGGTCTGCGCCGCGGTCGGCCCGACCAACGCGATTCCCATGAAGCTTGCGCTCGCGAGCGCCGCGGCAAGAAACACTCGATTCATCCCGTTGTCCTCGATCGGGCGAAGGGTCATTCCCCGCCAGCGAAGGACTTGTCGTTCCTCTGTGTCGCCGGGGCATGTCAGTCCACGGCGAAATTGTCGCAAATTGTCGCGACACAAGGGGATTCGCCGCGTCAGGCGAAGATGGCGACGCTCTGCATCTGTTCGGCGACGGGCTCGCCGGCGGCATTCCAGATCATCATTTCCTGACTCGAACTGCCGGCCTTCGCATAATCGGCATTGGCTCTCAGCAACCACCAGCCGTCGGTCGTCCGTGGCTGGGCACCAAGCAGGTTGAGCTGCCAGGTCATCGAACTGACCGGCGCCGGCCCGCCGATCAGCTTGAGCGCGGCGGGCGGCAGGCAGTCCGCGACGGCAATCAGCTCGACCATCGGATCGAGCCCGTCGCGCTCGTTCAGCCGGACCCAACGTAGCCATTCGGCGGGACCGACCGTCGCGTCGCGGCGATCGAGCAGTTCGAAATTGCGCGTGAACGACACCGCCGAATTGCCCTTGAAAATGGTGTCGCCCGGCTGGGGGCGCGGGAAATCGGGGGCCGTGCCGATTTGATAGTCGAGTGTCGAGTCGACCGCGCCCATGAAGACGAAGGTCGCGCGCAGCCCGAGCCCGGCGTCGCTCTCGACATCGGCCTGGATGAAGGCGGCGTTGCGGCCGCGGCGCAGCCGGCTGGCGCGGATCACGATGTCGCCCGATAGCGGGCCGACGAACGCGACCAGCGCGGATCGCAGCGGCGGCAGGTCCTCATCCGATTGCTGCGCGGCATGGAGCGCGAGCGCCGCCGACAGCCCGCCATAACTCGTCCGGCCTTGCAGCCAGGCATCCGGGATGGTGCCGCGCCAGCCGCCCTCGATCGGATCGAGGGCGTCGATGATCTGCTTCAGTCCAGTCATGCGTTCCCCCTGCGCCCGATCAGGCGGTCTGCGTCGCGAGCTGGTCGCGCAACTCGCGCTTGAGCACCTTGCCGATCGCGCTTCGCGGCAACTCGTCGATCGGGTGCAGCGCCGACAGGCGCTGGGTCTTGCCGAGCTGGTTGTTGGTCCACGCCATGATTTCGTCGGCCGAGGCATCCACGCCGGTATCGGGGACATAGAAGCCGACCGGCGTCTCGCCCCATAGTTCCGACGGCACGCCGATCACGGTGCATTCCTGGACCGCCGGATGCCGTTTGAGCACTGCCTCGATATCGACCGGATAGATGTTGAAACCGCCCGAGATGATCAGGTCCTTCTTGCGGTCCATCAGGATAAGAAAACCGTCCGCGTCGAACCGGCCGATATCGCCGTGGCGGATGAAGCGATTTCCTTCCTTGTCGTACCATTCGGCGTCGGCGGTCGCCTGGCCTCGGCCATGATAGCCCGTCATCATCGCCGGCGAGCGTCCGACGATTTCGCCCGTCTCGCCTGGCGGGACTTCGTTCCCGTCATCGTCGATCAGCCGCATGTCGTGGCCGGGCAGCGGTTGCCCGACGGTGTGAAGCTTGTCGGGGAAAGCGGTGCAGTCGAGCCCGGCTGACGCGCCGCCCTCGGTCATGCCGTAGAATTCGACCAATCGTCCGGGCCAGCGGGCCAGCACGTCGGCCTTGAGCGCGGGAGAGAAAGGTGCACTGGTCGAGGTCTTGAGCCTGAACGCCGACAAATCGAACCGGTCGAAATCGGGCACCGCCATGATCCGCTGATATTGCACCGGGACCAGCATCGTGTGCGTCACGCGATGTTTTTCCGCGAGTTCGAGGAAATTACGCGCGTCGAATTTCCTCATCAGCACGACGGTGCCGCCCCAGCCGAGCGTGGGCAGGAAACTGACCAACGTCGTGTTCGAATAAAGCGGTGTCGAGTTCATCGTCACCGCGTCGCCATAGCCGCTCGCCGAATTACGGCCGATATGCGACCAACGCATGTTGTGCGATTGGACGATGCCCTTGGGCGTGCCCGTCGTGCCCGACGAATAGATGATGTTGAAGCCATCGGCCGGGTCGATCGTCACCGGCCTGGGTTTTGCTCCTGTCGGTGCCAGCCAGGCGTCGAACGCGTCGCTATCGAGCCGGATCTGTTTCGCCGCCACCGGCTGCGCGGCGATCGCGGCCTGATTGTCTCCGTCGAGGAAAACGATCGGCGCGCCGCAGTCGGCGATCATCGCGGCCAGTGCTTCCGGGGTCGATGACGGCGCGAGCGGGGCGGCGACGCAGCCGGCGCGCAACGTGCCCAGGAACACCGCGGCATAAGCGATCGACGAGGCCGATATGACGGCTACCGACTGGCCCTGTTCGACGCCGTCGCGCTGCAGCGCCGCCGCGACGCGGTCCATCATCGCGTCGAGCTCTGCATAGGTGTAGCTGCCCGCGGAATCGGCCACCGCGGTCTTACCGCCGCGCTCCTTGGCGTGTTCACGGATGATGTCGGGAAGGGTGGCGAAGTCACTATTGAGCAAGGCGTCAGCGCTCATGATCTCTCCTCAAACTTGCCTCGACCCGCTAGGCGATGCCGCCGCGAAATGCCATACGCGATATTCGAAAACTAGATCGAGGGGAGTCGATGCTGTTCTATAACGCGCCCAATGCGCCCAATCCGCGCCGGGTCCGCATCTTCCTGGCCGAGAAGGGCCTGGCGGTGCCGATGACCGACATTTCGATCATGACCGGCGAGCTGCGGTCCGAAGCCTTCCTCGCGGTCAACCCGCTTGGGCAGGTGCCCGCGCTGAAGCTCGACGACGGCGAAGTGCTGACCGAGACCGTCTCGATCTGCCGGTATTTCGAGGCGCTCAACCCGGACCCTCCGATGTTTGGCAGCGATCCGCTCGAGATCGCGCAGATCGACATGTGGACGCGGCGCGCCGAGCTGCGATTGGGCACGCCGATCGGGATGATCTGGGCGCACACGCATCCGATCACCGCACAGTTCCTGACGCAGCATATCGAATTCGGTGAAAGCAACCGGCCCCGGGCCGCCAGCGCTTTGCGCTTCCTCGACGGGCATCTGACGGGCCGCGACTTTCTCGCGTCGACGCACTTTTCGATGGCCGATATCGCGTTGCTGACGATCGTGGACTTCGCCGCGTTCATCGGCGTACCGATCCCCCAGGATCATGCGAACCTAAAAGCCTGGCATGAGCGCGTCTCAGCACGCCCGAGTGCGGCCGCATGAGCGCGGGGATGGATGGTCGCGTCGCGATCGTCACAGGCGGCGGCACCGGGATCGGCGCCTCGACCGTCAGGATGCTGGCGGCGCGCTGCGTGCGCTGCGTGGTCAACTATGCAGCGAGCAAGGACGACGCCGAAGCGGTGACGGCGGAGGTCGGCAACGGAGCGATCGCGGTCCAGGCCGATATCGTCGAGGATGCCGCGTGCCGCTCGCTGGCGCAGGCGGCGATCGACGCATTCGGGCGGATTGATTTCCTGGTCAACAATGCCGGGCGCACCAAGTTCGCCAACCATGAGGATCTCGACGCGCTCGATGCCGAGGACTTCGTCGACATCTATCGACTCAACACCGTCGCCGCGTTCCAGATGGTGCGCGCCTGCGCTCCGGCGATGCGCGAGCAGAATGCCTCGGCAGTGGTCAATGTCGCCAGCGTGGCGGGCGTGTTCGGGATGGGTTCGTCGATCGCCTATGCCGCGTCGAAAGGCGCGTTGATCACCATGACCAAGAGCCTAGCCCGCGTGCTGGCGCCGTACATCAGGGTCAACGCCGTCGCGCCTGGCTATGTCGGCACCGGCTGGTTCGAGAAGCGGTTGGGCGCCGAAGGGTTCGAACGCCTCAATCAGAATATCGCCAGTCGCGTGCCGATGGGTTTCGCGGCGGGACCCGACGATATCGCCGGGCCGATCGTGCAATTGCTCGACCCTATCGCGCGCGCGATTACCGGTGAGGTGACCTTGCTGGACGCTGGCGGCCACCTCGACGTCGCGCTGACGCGGCGGCCGGGGAAGGAACAATAAGCGCGCTGTCGTCACCCCAGCGAAAGCTGGGGTCTCATGCCGTATCGCACGTTCGCCTGAGATCCCTGCTTTCGCTGGGATGAAGGGTAAGGGTCATCCCTCCGCAACCACCTCCGTCTTACCCGGCACGCTGCCCATCACTTTCCACACGATGATCAGCGACGACAGCAGCGCCAGCGTGCCGGCGACGACAAACGCCGCGCCAGGGAAATGGCGGTCGATCCCCGCCGCCAGCGCCTGGGTCAGGATGAACGGGCCAATGATCGCCGAAATGCTGCCCATGCTACCCATCCCGCCCTGGAGTTGTCCCTGGCGGGTGGCGTCGACCATCCGCGACATCAGCCCCTGGATTGCCGGCATGGCGAGGCCCGAAAACGAGCTGATGATGAACAAGGGGATGATCTGCCACCAGGCGGTGACGAAGGCATAGCCGAGGAACGATACTCCGCCCGCGACCAACCCGACGATCAACGCGCGGCGCTCGCCGATCTTGGCGATGATTTTGCCGGTGAGGCCACCCTGCACGATCACACTCAGCACGCCGACCAGCGCCAGGCTCCAGCCGATCGCCTTGGCGTCGAACCCCAATGCGGCGGTTGCCCAGAACCCCCAGGTCGCCGGATAGACCATATGCGCGAGCTGCCACAGGAAGGTCGCGAGCAGCAGCGGGCCCGCGCGCCCGGCGTTGAACAGTGGCTTGAACGCGCCGATGATGTGCGCGTCGCCCAGCGAGAACGGCCGGCGGTTCTCCGGCTTGAGCGTCTCGGGCAGCAGGAAGAACATCAGGATCGCGTTGGTCAGCGCCAGCACGCTGGCGGCGATGAACGGCGCCCGCGTCCCGAGGATCGACAGCAATCCGCCCAGCGCGGGCCCGACGATGAAGCCGATGCCGAATGCCGCGCCCATCAGCGCGAAGGTCGAACTACGCTTCTCGGGCGGCGTCACGTCAGCAAGTACCGACCCCGACGGCCCGTACACCGCACCCGCAACGCCCGCGATCGCACGACCGAGAAACAGCCAGGCCAGGGTCGGCGCCCAGGCCATCAGCGCATAGTCGATCCCGAACGCGAGCATCGAGGCGATCAGCACCGAGCGCCGCCCATAGCGGTCGGACAGATTGCCGAGCACGGGTCCTGCAAAGAATTGCGTGCCGGCGAACACCACCAGCATCCAGCCCGCGATCCGTGTCGCGTGCTCGAC
>Ga0307513_10002814_pt1 | contig 23874 bp, 19 predicted proteins | sample 15_EM_MG_FD_202174 | JGI IMG/M metagenome (GOLD analysis project Ga0307513, IMG submission 202174) | Populus trichocarpa ectomycorrhiza microbial communities from riparian zone in the Pacific Northwest, United States - 15_EM | ecosystem: Host-associated > Plants > Roots > Unclassified | place...
ATAGTTGAAGGACAAATTGGGCTAAGGGACTCAGGGATTGCCGTTCAACCAAGTGTATTCTTAGACTGAAGGTCTGTCGAAGTCTGCTGTCTCCTGCTAGCCAGGAGACTGGTTTAAATACAAAACCTAAGAGCGATAGCCTTCCTGCAATCACGATCATTACCAGTAGCTGCACACATACCGGAATCCTGTAATCCTGCAAGACCAAAGAAAGAAACATAGCTCAACCTCCACCAGTGCTAAATGACCATTCCATACCCGGAATCCTAAATATAAACTTCCAGCAAAGCAAACTAAACATAGCAATACGATAGCATAGCCTATCTGACTCAGAGGCAGTGGCGGAGCAGAAATCAAATCAAATAAACCAAATATAAATCAACTAAACATAGGAGATCCTGCACTGCCCGCTCCTGTGTACCGTTACCGGAACATGTACACATGTTACAGGGGCCCATTATCGGATTGTCTGACCAGACGCACCTTACCAATTTCTCCGGAGATAAGAAAGCCTAGCCGGTATACATGACGATCGGCAACATCCTTTCGAGGACAAGAAGCAGCCCTGCCAAGATGCCAATCCTGCTTCTGGCATTGCTTCCAGTACGGCCAAAGTTCACTGGCGAATCAGCCTGTGCCAACGAAGCCCAGCAGCAGACCAACGCGGATGTCCTCCAGGCTGGCTTCGATCTTGTCCTGGCACCATTACAGCAGGTTGCCCGAGGAGGAACGGTAATGGATTGTGCAGATAGCAAAACACGCCTTTGTTTTCCCATTTTGTCGGCCTGGATCGCGGATCATGCTGAGCATGCAGCCTTGCAAGGAATAGGCAGCAAGTAATGCCCAAAGTGTGAGGTTCGGTGCGAGGAGCTCGGTGGGGATGCGCGGCGGATGTATGAGACCCGCGACTACATGCTGTATAGAGAGAAAGCCTTGAGGCATGAGCCCGCAGAAGCGGCCGGCATTGCAGAATACTTTCAGCGGTTGGGCGTGAAATTAGGAAACACTTTATTCACTGGACTCGACCGCGTAAGCACCGTGGACCTACACAAGCTGGACCTCTTGCATAACATCTGCCTTGGCTTATTCAAACATATGATGAAATGAGTGGAAGGTTTCCTGAAAAAGCATAAACGGCAGCAGGCGTTCGACAATGCTTGGAAAGAAATTCCTCCTTACTCCGGATTCAGCGTACTGAAAAAGGCCTATGGTGAAATCACACAATGGCAAGGAAAGGAGATGAGCAATCTCGGCTGTTGTATTTCGGCCGTATTGGCGTCCGCATTGTGAAATCCGGACAGTTCTCAGTATCAGGATTTCAAGAGCGCTTTGAAGTGTGTTAGCGCGCTGGTGGACTTCACTCTTATGGCTCAATATCGCTGTCATACACCAGACACACTTTCCTACATGGAAAGCTACCTGCAGACATTCCACCGGACAAAGGTCATTTTTCTTGAGTTTTGTATCTCGAAGGCTACCCGCGCTCAAGCAAATCGCCAGGATCGGGAGCTAAGGGAACTAATGGCCGATCAGCATGCTAAAGAAGTCTGCCATAGAACCGTGGCTAATCGCCGTCGGCTGGCTGATCAAGAGAGGGTTGAAAGGTCAGATCGGTGGGCAGATTTGATACGGCGTGAGCACCACTTCAACTTCATCAAGATGCACTACCTGACTCACTTTGCCTCCCACGTATGGCGTTTTGGATCCATATCGATGTATTCTACCGAGATCAGTGAACTAGCACATAAGGATCAGATCAAAGATGGCTACCGCAGGTCAAACAAGAATGAAGCCGCCCGACAGATCTTGTCGCACTATGGCCGCCTGCACGCCCTAGGAATAAGGTTGCAGAGAATGGTAGCACATTCCAAAGTTGAAGGTGTAATCGTGGTAAAAGATAGTGGGATGGAAATGCTGACTGTTCCAAGTCGCGGCACACCTCGCCGGGTGCTTAAAGGCCGTATGAAGAACACCAGCACGCTGACCGAATTATGCACAGCCCTCGATATCCATTATTCCAACATGATGGCGGAGATACTGCGTTTTATCAGGCAGACTACTGCGGATGACCGGCGGTTGCCTGCGGACCCCGCCAAACTCGGGTTACTTCCTGTAGAAGTATTTGCTCAGCTTGAAATCCCAGTGCCCGACTTTCAGGAAACTGACAGGTTCCAGATCCACCGGGCCCGCTGCACTGGAACAAAGGCATTCCGCAACGGTGGCTCAAGAAACGATTGGGTGTGGGTCCAGACTGGTGGGGAAGCGAACTATGGAGATTTACGGGGACGCCTGGTGGCTCGGTTGCTAGCACTTTGCAAGATAAGAAATATTCTAAGTGAGGCCGCAGCTGTCCATTGCCTGGCATTAGTTCGCATACTCGATCCGATCAATGGTGGCAGATTTCACATTCCGAGCGGACATATTCAAGTCGGCAACCGGATCAATGGTTGAGAAATGCGAATAACCAGTATAGGGGCAGTGATTGGACAGGTGCAGGTAATTCCTAGCGGTGAGAAGCAATGGATAGTGAATCACAGGATTGCTCTGAGGACATTTAATGAAATATATTAAATTATTCTATCCAATTATGTACAGTATTTATTCGGCTGAGTTGAAACTGGGCAGTTAAGGTGGCAGTTCGCGTATTGAGTGTCCGGCTTCAACCTGGCCGGGGGAGTACTAGACTATCCGCGGGCATTTAAGGGAATGTTTTAAATAGGTTGAATTGTTCTGTCTGAATATAGGGCCAAGTTGAAGCCGTACGCTTAAGGTGGCAGTGCCCATATTCAGTGTCCGGCTTCAACTCGGCCGGGGGAGTACTACACTATCCGTGGGCGTTTAAGGCAATGTTTTAAATAGGTTGAATTGTTCCACACGAATATCTGGCCGGGTTGAAGCTGGACACTTCAGGTGGCAGTTCCCATATTGAGTGTCCGGCTTCAACTCGGCCGCGGGAGTCATACATGATTCGAGGGTATTGAAGGCAATGTTTTAAATAGGATGAATTGTTCCGTATGCCAGTGAATATACGGCCAAGTTGAAGCCGTACACTCATGGTGGCAGTGCCCATATTGAGTGTCCGGCTTCCACTCGGCCGCAGGAGTACTACATGATCCGAGGGCGTTTAAGGAAATGTTTTAAATAAATTGAATTGAATAGGCGGCCAAGTTGAAGCCGGCGACTTGGGGGAGAGATTCCCGTAGAAAGTGTCCGGCTTCAACTCGGCCACCTGAGTTCTGCGGATGATTAATGCGAAACTATGCCCTCCTGTGGGAAGGGAAGCTAACCAAAGTAGGGGGTCTGCATGGCGCCCGCGCCGGGTGTCTTGTGAACAGTAAGGGCATTATGGAAGTGACAGTAGGGTGTAGACTAAGAAAAAAGCCACGTAGGATGGCAGCAGACGGAAGCGGATGGAAGCGGCCAGATCTAGGTCACCAGAGGTGTGAGGGTAGCAGAGATGGTCGCCGGACGCGCGCAACCGCAAGGAGTAGGCAGGAGGCCAGTAGACGTGAGGATAAGGGGGCGGATACAAGGGGGAGGCACGAGGAGAGGGTGGGGCCGCAACAAGCGCATCGGACGCTGTGGAGGGAAACTGGGGCGTCCGGGTGCACCAGACGCAAGAAATGAAAGGCAAGAAGGCACAGGAGATCCGGGAGGACCGGACGCAAAGAGTGGACGCTATTCGTCCGGAAGCGGGCTCTGTCCGTCCAGAGAAAATGGTTTTTTTGCTGATGCAGGTCCCGCCTCCAAGACTTGACCGGTCGGACTATTCGGAACCCTGTAGGCCACAGCCAACTGAGATCGGGCTCGCAGAGAGTAACTTTAATAGGACTTGGTATGATAGCCTATTCTAAATTATCCGTTGCTTTGTAACTTGACTTGGCTTCCGAGTAGTGTACGGTACGGTGAGTAGCGCGGTTTGCCGTTTTTCTTGGATCCGACGAGCATGGTGTAAGTACTCTTGCTAAGTGTTTCTCGCGCCGAGATCCATCATGCGAAATAAAAGTACTATGCATCTTCTTGATTGAAAGTTTTACAGCAGGGGACTAGTATCATACACAGTCTGAGACATATGATATTTCATTCTCTATCCTTCATAGAGCGTTCAGCCGCTTAAAGTAAGGTAAATTGGGTTTGAAAGCTAGGGGTGGGGGGTTTGAATGTACCACATTTTGATTCCCTTTATCGCTTCCCCGTAGTGGTTGTGTTCTTGAATATTCGTGTATGATCTAGTGCATGTTCGGGGTGGGATTTTTTCTCTCTTCTGGCCCTTGATGATGGAAACCCGCACCCGGTTGAGATCCAAGGGTTACATGCCCGAGCCACTTTATGTGTCAAGACTTCGCTTTACACATAGTCAAATAAGGTATTAGGGTTCAGCTTTAAGGGTTAAAGATCTCATAATGTGAAGACAAAGAATTATAATAAAATTGTTATACTCTGCCACTGGCATGCAGCTATCTGGGAAACTTGAAAAGGCCTCTACATTTTTGAGAAAGGGGGAGAGAATAGTGCAGAGGTTATTTTTTGAGTCATCTGGTTAATTGGGGCTAATGGTATGATCAATTGAAAATGGCTAAATTCTTTGCTTAGGTCTTGGTCCGCACGAACTATCCGTATAGTAGGAAATGCTTGGGGGTTGGAAATTTGTCGAGGGTTGAATCCTGGGGGTCACAGGGGTGGGGGTGGGAGGTAGGGTCCGTGCAGTAGAGATGTGGTACATTTTGAACAAAATGGTTTGGTGCACAGCGGATTCGATCACTGACGGTTGGAGAACCAAAGACTTTTATCGATACGAACAAGTAACGTGACAAGGAAACAAATCCAATAAAGAATAAAGAAACGAGAGACTGATACTCTGTGTACAGAAGATAGAGCGAAGAGAAAAGCGAATATCTGATGGATGGTCAAAACAAGGAACAAAGGGAAAACAAAAGTCCTTTTATCCTCCTCAAAGTGCAAGCTCCCTTTCGAACGTACGACCTGCGTATGCCGGTTCTCTCCTCGCATTTCCTCCACTACCCATCTTTGCCGAATCTCCTCCGACTCATAACCGAGGTGAAATCTAGTTTACCAAGGGTCGGGGATGGCACGCTGCTGTCGGTATCACGATAGACCGAGGGATGTTGTGTTTAGTGTTTCGATGTTGTCGCACCTTTCACTTAAGGTGGTTCGTGGTTGTTGATCGTGATGAACTAGGTATGCAGGGTTGTGCGTTATCTGTATGAAGCTAACAGTGGTGCAGTCGGTATCAAACAATAGTAGTCGGAAACTAGTTCGTTCTAGTAACCATTCGATAAGATGTTATCCTCGTAGTAGTAGTTTTCCGTCGAAGAATCTGAATGTGGTGAGCAGCAAAATTTCAACAGTACATAGGACGGTAAAAGCTGGATTAAGTGAAGCGGGGACTTTGTATCTGAGGATTCCCTTCTTTCGAAAAAGGGACGAGGAGCGTAGAAAAGAGAGCTGGTCTGCACCCCTAGGGCGTGAAAAAACAAGAAAACAAGGCAGAGAGCACCGTGCCTTACCGAAAGAGACAGCACCAATGACATAGTACCGGTTTGATGCTGTGGTCCCGATTGGAGAGTAGGAGAGGTGAGGGGGTGAAGAGGTGTTTTTCATTCTTTCCTTTGAAGATACAGGTATCATACGGTAGCCAAGTTGGTATTAGTGCGGTGTTAGAGTGCTCAAGCGTCGGTGGTGCTAGGGTGTAAATTAAGTTAGATGCCGGGCTAACACGGTTAGGATATCGATATTATCCATCAAGGCTGAATTTGGTGCCCGATATCAAAGTTGTATGCATAACTGTTCGCACCGGGTGATATTTCATGAAATGAATTGAGGCGCGTATGCACAAGCTGGATAAGGGTTGGGGCCCGGTCAACCGAGGTGGGAGCATTATAGAGCTTTTGGGTAGACTTGTCTGTTGCTAGATGCGACTTGCGATAGGGGGTTTGGGCTTTGATGGATTTAGTTTCCTCAGAGTGTAGAGATGGAGTGAGTGATTACCGATGTGGTTGTTTATTATAGCGTGGTGCGGTAGTGAGGTGGGCTTGCTGCTAGTTCGCGAGGGTCGGGTCGTAGAATTCTTAGGGCATCTCTATGGAGATTTCCGTCTTGTGTGGGAAGGGGGTTCGTGGTCTTTGTCCACATTATGTAGAAATTGACGCGCGCGCTTTAACTTAAGCTAGATGGCATGCTAACCCTGCGGTTTTTTATCAGCTCGAAAGGGGTTTACGACGGCGGCCTAAGCGGCTGAGGGTCTAGAGGCCTTGTTTTTGGATTGTAATCGGTCCATAAAGACCTAGGAGAGAAATCCGTGTGAGATACATGCCCGGGGTGGGGATGCCGGGCGAGAATGATGGGGCCCCTTGTGAAAACTGTCGCAGCTTAATAACCAGATCAGTTGTTAGCGTTATGCAAGGCGCTCGTGATTTACATGGGACACCGGAATTTTGATGAGAAAAATGGTGGCTGTTATTCGTGATCGTAGTAGTGATATCTCTAGTGGGAGAGCTTCTGTCATATTTAAGGGGAAAGACTTGTATATCTTAAGTTGAGACCTACAATATCAGCACTTGCCATGCTGTTTGTGGTTTCCACCAAAGATTGTTTTTGTAGTGTCTGCTATTTAGGCTGCCATAGTTGACGTATTGCTCTGGTTGGGCTTGTTCTTGCTGCTGCCGCTTGGGGTCTTGGCGGATGCCCGTTTGTAGAGCACGGGGCGTTTCTGCAGTGCGCTATCAGTAGAGATGAGGTGGGATCTGCGATGCTGCTTTAACCTGGGGACCCCCTCTTTTCTTCACCAAGAGCCCGCTTTTCCCTGACATATGTTTAAAAAAAAGATATTGAATCCTCAGCTTCTAAGAACATCACCAACCGAGCGGCTCAATAACTCCACTCAGACTAACTCTTCGCAAACGGCGCAAGCAGCAAAACGCGGAATATGTCTCAACCCACCACCTATAGTAATAGAAACTCCTTCAATCCTACGAACTCTTTTAATAATGTGTGGAACAACTGTACTTTTGCCGATGATCGGTCTCTACTCCTAGCCTGGTTATCACCTCTAGAGCCCAGGCTACGGCATCAAGACATCCGAGAGCGCCGCATTGGCAATGTGGGGGGATGGCTCATACAAACTGAAGAATTCAGAAGTTGGTATGACTGTCGTGGTGAAGGTGAAGGTGGTAAGGAAGTCTTGTTTTGTTATGGGGCTCCTGGGGTCGGCAAGACGTTTATCAGGTAGGAAGGTTAATTCTTGGGAGAGGGACGAAAGAGAATTGAGGCTAACAAGGTGCGATGTCAGTTCGCTGGTGGTGGACAAGTTGTGCGATCAGGCTAGGGGACAAAACACAGCCGTTACGTGCTTTTACTTTGATTTCGCATCCCGAAAGGAGCATTCCGCGACCAGTATGCTGGGCTCCTTGCTGAAACAGGTCGTCGGTGGACTGGAAAAGGTTCCGGAGGAAATATCGCGGGCCTTTGAGGAGCAGAAGAAGGCTGTTGGTGGACGAGGACTGCTACTTTCAGATATCGTGGGGATGCTACGGGCTGTCACGTCCTCACTACCCACATTTGTATGCATAGATGCCCTAGACGAATGTGCGGTGGTGCATCGAGTCAAGGTCCTTGATTCGCTAAAACAAGTACTCGAGAAGTCCCAGTCTACGCGAATATTCATTATTGGAAGGCCTCATATTCGGGCTGAGATTGAAAGGCGCCTATCTGGAAGAGTGATGAGTGTATCTGTAGGTTCCAGCAAGGATGATATTACCGAATACATTCGTGTCAAGCTAGATGAGGACGAAACCCCGGAGGCGATGGACGAAACTTTAGAGTCAGACATTCTGGAGAAGATTCCCGAAAAAATGTCAGAAATGTGCGTAGGGCACGACGCTAGGAACCCCACCCCTCACCATCCGCTAATAGATATGCGTCTAGGTTTCTACTGGTGTCCTTGAGTGTTGATGCGATCTTACATGAATCGACTATCTATGGGAGACGGGAAAAACTTAGAAGAATGACGGATGGATCGGACTTGGGGGATGTTTATGGTGCGACGATCGAACGGATAAAGGCGCAAGCTGGGGATAAATCAAGACTCGGAATGGCAGCGTTGATGTGGATCAGTCACGCAGAGCGGCCGTTAGAAGCGGATGAGCTCTGCCACGCCCTAGCAGTCAAGCTGGGCTCCACGGATTTCAATACTGACAACGTCCCTTTGATATCGACCTTGGTTAGCTGCTGTCAAGGGCTTATTACTGTGGATAAGGAGGCGTCAACTGTGCGATTGATCCACTTTACTCTTCAGGAGTATCTTTCCACCCATCCTGATGTATTCAACAGACCTCACTCGGCAATGGCGGAAATCTGCTTGACCTTTCTGAGTTCCCGACAAGTCAAAGCGCTTTCGACCGGTCCTTCTCTTGATGCGCAGGGCACACCCTTTCTATCGTATTGTTCAGTATACTGGGGGGTCCATGCGAAAAGGGATCTCTCAGGCTGCGCGAAATCACTTGCGGTAGAGCTATTAAAAGAGGATTATGGCCAAATGCCGACCAGAGCACTTATAGAGCAGGAACCGGATTTGGGTTATCGGCATGGTGATGATTTCTCTCACTTCAGTGGACTTCACTGTGCATCGTTCTTCGGAATTGTTGAACTTGTAGCTAGTTTGATAGAGATGGGATGTTATGATATCAACCAAGGAGATTTTCTGTGTTTTACACCACTTGCATGGGCTTCTCGTAATGGACATGAGGAGGTGGTGAAAATATTAGTCGGGCGGGAGGAGGTCAGCCCCGACAAGCCAGATAATGACGGTCGAACACCCCTCTTTCATGCCGTTGGCCGTGGACATGTGGGAGTAGTGGAAATATTGCTCAAGCGGGAGGAGGTCAATCCCGACACGACAGATTGTTTCGGCCGAACACCGCTCTTGTGTGCCGCTGAGTATGGATATGAGAGAGTAGTGAAACTACTACTCGAGAGGGCAGGGGTCAATCCCGACGTGACAAGTGATTATGGCCGAACACCGCTCTCGCATGCCGCTTGGGGTGGACATGAGGGAGTGGTCAAACTACTACTTGAACGGGAAGAGGTCAATCCCGACCTGACAGATAAGGACGGCCGAACACCGCTCTCGTATGCCACTTGGGGTGGATCCGAGGGAGTGGTGAAACTACTACTCGAACGGGAAGAGGTCAATCCTGGCTTGACAGATAAGGACGGCCGAACACCGCTCTCGTATGCCACTTGGGGTGAATCCGAGGGAGTGGTGAAACTACTACTCGCACGGGAAGAGGTCTACTCAGATGTGACAGATAAGGACGGCCGAACACCGCTCTCGCATGCCGCTTGGGGTGGACATCAGGGAGTGGTGAAACTACTACTCGAACAGGAAGAGGTCAATCCCGACACGAAAGATTATCTCGGCCGAACACCGCTTTCGCATGCCGCTTGGGGTGGACATCAGGGAGTGGTGAAACTACTACTCGAACGGGAGGAAGTCAATCCCGACCTGACAGATAAGGGCGGCCAAACACCGCTCTCGCGTGCTGCTCAGGGTGGATCCGAGGGGGTCGTGAAGCTGCTACTCGATCGGGAAGAAGTCAATCCCGGCCTGACAGATAAGGACGACCGAACATCGCTCTCGTATGCCGCTTGGGGTGGACATCAGGGAGTGGTGAAACTACTACTCGAACAGGAAGAGGTCAATCCCGACACGAAAGATTATGTCGGCCGAACACCGCTCTCGCATGCCGCTGGGGATGGACATGAGGGAGTGGTGAAACTACTACTCGAACGGGAAGAGGTCAATCCCGACCTGACAGATGATTATGGCCGAACACCGCTCTCGCATGCTGTTCAGGGTGGATCCGAGGGGGTCGTGAAGCTGCTACTCGATCGGGAAGAAGTCAATCCCGACCTGACAGATAATGGCGGCCGAACACCACTCTCGTATGCCACTAGCTTTCGACTTCCTGAGCTGTGGCAGCTCCTTAACAGCTCGGGGGCCATGCGTGACGTGGCGGATTGTGAGGGAGTGGTGAAAATATTACTCGGACGGACAGAGGTCAACCCCAGCATGCAAGATAATCACGGCCGAACACCGCTCTCGTATGCCGCTGAGCGTGGATACGAAGGAGTGGTGAAACTACTACTCGAACGGGAAGAGGTCAACCCCGACCTGACAGATAAGGGCGGCCGAACACCGCTCTCGCATGCCGCCGAGCGTGGACATCAGGGAGTGGTGAAACTACTACTCGAACGGGAAGAGGTCAATCCCGACGTGGCAGATAATGAGGGCCAAACACCGCTCTCCTTTGCTACTATGTATGGCCATAATCGAGTGGCAGCCCTGCTCCAGTCTCGCAAAGCGGTAACTCCTACCACCATTTAACACCCCCGAGATACCGCCTCGTGGAAAAAGCCGCCTCTCTCCTTCGGAGTCCGTTCCTCATGCCGTTTGTCCTTGGGCATCACTCTTTGTGGATGAAGGATATCCCATGGGATCGGAATGCATGTATATATTATACCTTCCTGCCCTTTTTTGGCGCTTTACTTTCGTGGCCAGGCATGGAATCTGTGAGTTTGCGAGTTTCTACTTATAAGGTTCCTTATACTTTGGTTAGTGAGGGGGACAAGTTCTAGTTGTGAGAGGTTCTAGTTTATATCTTGCAATTTTCATCCCCTCATTAATTTTTCTTTGGCTGTAAATTTTCGCCTGTGTTTTCTGTTTTTCTTGTATAGTTTTTTCTTCCTTTCTTCCTTTTCTCCTGAATGATAGATAGGGGGTGTATGGAGTGTTGATTAGATAGAGGACAAGTGGTGTAAGATAGCGCTAGAGTTCTTGAGGAGGCCAACAACTATATGAAGACTGTATCTCGGATAGGAGGCTGGTTGCCATAAATTACATAGCTTAATGAATAGTATGATAACCTACTTAGCGGATGCATGCTGGCCACCCCCGCTATTGATACTAGTATAGGGATGGAGGGAGTCTGAAGTTAGCATACAGCCTTTTTATGTTACTCATTAATTTTACTCGCTTCCGGATTATTTGGTAGCATGAAACATACCGGTGGAGGAACCACCTGAAAGATGTGCTGTGCACAGGTATTTAGTAACTATTAGACCCCGGGCAGGGCCGCGTTAGCATCGCCTAATCGTGAAAACCCCAATACTGTTAGTGCGCCTCGCGAGATCGGCGGTAAGTATCTCTGGATTCTGTGGTTGAAGTCTGCATAGTAATGACCGGGTTCTTTCCTAATCGCTATGAAAATGTATTTCAAGGAAGAGCAAGAGGGGGCCCCTCAACTCCCATATTGGCGATCTCCTCGCATAGCTTGGGGAAAGAGGGTCAAGGAGCCCACCGTGCCGTATTGTTAATCCACTAAGGGATGGGGCGGGTGGAGGAGAGTGAGATGAATGGCTTCTTTCTCATTTGCCTTTTATTGTTCTTTTTTAGTCTGATAACACGTGAGTTATATTTGGACTTAGTGAGGGATTGTGGTATGCTAGAATACGATGTGAATTAATTAACAGACCTGGTTAGCGCACCTGGTTGAGGTGCTCTTGTTTGCCGAGGCTGGGTTTGGCGCTGGGAATGAAGTTGGATTCATATACTTGTTCTCGCCGAGTGATAATTTATGAGCGGAATTGCCCAGGGCATGCCCAAGTTGGATCAAGGCTGGGCTCCGGCCACCCAGGGCGGGAATACTTCAGGAGTGATTTGGGCCCCCAGGCCGGCTTGCCTATTAGCTAACACTACTTTCGACAGGGGGGGTTTTTTTTAACGGACCTTCCCCTAGGGTGGATAGACTGAGATAAGGTGGGTGATTTGCCAATGTGGTGACTAAAGTAAATCAAAAAACTATCTGCGCGGAAGGGAACTTGATATCAGAGGAGGGTATTTTGATCTTGATTCTATCTTCGCACTCAGGAGGGAAACAAGCATCCTTAAATACATAACTCAGAAAACTTTCGCATTCTGACACCTTCCTTTTCCCCACGATAACATTCACTGCGCCTCTTCTCTCCCCGTCCAACCTCCCCTGATCACTTCGCTTCAATTGCCTCCACTTCCCCCGCTTCACCTCTCTTCCATTCCGAATGCTTCGCCTTCGCTTCCCTTCCCTTCACCTTGACTTCAATTCGCACTCAGCTCTTACTTCTTTCTCCGATTTCTAGATTATTCCCGTTTGTCCTTTGTGAGAGAAGTAATGAATTCTAGATATGTTGCCGTTCTTGTTTGCCTGTGTGGATAATGGTCGGAAGATAGTGACCTAAGGTATCTTTATAGAATATTCCATCATTGCGGGCAAGAGCTTTCCAATATTTAGACGCGTAGGATAGAACTTTGGTGTGCTGGTTTAGGTTGGCCGGAGTGTTGGTTCTGTGGCTTCTAGTGCTTTCACAAGGTCATAAAGGGGTTATTGTGGCAGCCCGAGTGACCCGGGGGTCAAGAAGCATCTTTCTTGGACTCTAATTGATCGCGGGAGAGCCGCAAGCAATATCCATGTGGGGTGCGCGCCCCGGTGAGAGATATAGGGCGAGGATCATTTATTGGAAATGATGCTGCTCGCCATATTCTCTCGATACCTCCTTTGTTTAGATAGCGTCGGGGACCTACTTGTTTGCCTTTTTGGGAATGCGCTGATGATTCGGACATATGTTTCGGCTTCGGGCGTGTTTGTGGAAAGCATTTCACATGCAGAAATGGGCGATGGTTTGGGATCGTGCAATTTTCGGGAAAGCCGGGAGAAAAGCGGAACCACCGGAGGCCAGCGTGAGGGCTGGAAGCCCGGCGGCAGTGGGATAGTTTCTTTTCCTTTTGTCAGCTCGGGAGTCTTGATGTGGGAGGAGGACTCACATGGAGCAGCACTAGTGCTCATCGATGTCTTTGTGATTGATATATACTCTTGTGATCACCCTCAGTTAGTTAGTTAATCGAGAATCGTCGTTGAGCGTGAGCCTGAGGTTGTTGTTAGTGAAAAGATTTCTCCCCGCCTCCGAGTGTGCGATTGTTTTCGTTGTGAGTTGCTTGGCGTTTTCGTTTCGTTTCACCGTTCGTCACTCGCCGTGTATCGTTTGGCCGTGAATCGTTTTCGCCGTCGAAGTCTAAAATCTTTGGGATCTTTTGTAAGGGCTGCTGCATTTTCTTGGAAATGAATCATCATCATTAGCGCTATGAAATGCGCTGGTGATTTATTTACTCGGGGCATTAGACGTTTGGTGGGAGAAGTGGCGACCCCTATTAGTAATCGCCGTGGATGTGAATGGTGGGGAGAGCTTCTGTCGTGTGCGAAGGCCTTGTATCTTAAGTTGAGGCCGACAGTGTTAGCACTGGCGATGATATTTGTAGCTTTGCAGAGTCGAATACTCGGATACCAGGGCTAGTCCGCGAACACAGGGCTGACAAAGCTAACGACGATATTAGGAATAGCGCACGCACTAAGGGGTGTGTGTTGAAAACCAGAAGAATTCCTCGAACGCTTTCTGCTTTACTATTGGTTGAACAATCTATTCAAGGTTTCTATTGGATATTTGCCACTTTAGCTCATGCTCAGAATAAATCCTGGTGTTCGCGGACTAACCCTGACACCCGAGTACCAAGGCTGCCATAGTTTATATGCCGATAGATCTAGTTTGGGTCGTTCTGCTGCCGGCGTTTGGGGGGCTTCCTGGATGAGGATTTGTAGAGTAGTCTACAAGGCCTTTGTTTCCTGCGATGGGATGCGATCTGCGAGGCAGCTTTAGCGCTAGAAGCCCCCGCTTTTCTTCAGCTTCCAAGGGTGGCAACCGACCATACTCAATAACTCCTCTACAACAATGCGAGCAGCAGCAACGAACGGAAGATGTCTAAATATACCGTCCATAATAGCACCAACCTCTCCAATAATAACAACTCCTTTAATGTATACAATAGCGTGGTCGATGACCGGTCTCAACTCCTCGCCTGGTTATCACCCCTAGAGTCCAGGCTACGGCATCAGGACATCCGAGAGCGCCGCATCGGCAATGTGGGGGGATGGCTCATACAAACTGAAGAATTCAAAAGTTGGCATGACTGTCGTGGTGAAGGTGAAGGTGGTAAGGAAGTCTTGTTTTGTTATGGGGCTCCCGGGGTCGGCAAGACGTTTATTAGGTAGGAGGGGTAATTCTTGGGTGAGAGAAGAAAGAGGATTAAGGCTAATAAGCTGCGATGTCAGCTCGCTGGTGGTGGACAAGTTGTGCGATCAGGCTAAGGGACAAAACGCGGCCGTTACGTGCTTTTACTTTGATTTCGCATCCCGAAAGGAGCATTCTGCGACCAGTATGCTGGGCTCCTTGCTGAAACAGATCGTTGGCGGACTGGAGAAGGTTCCGGAGGAAATATCGCAGGCATTTCAGGAGCAGAAGAAGGCTGTTGGTGGACGAGGACTACTACTTTCAGATATCGTGGGGATGCTACGGGCTATCACGTCCTCACTGCGCACATTTGTATGCATAGACGCCCTGGATGAATGTGCGGTGGCGCATCGAGCCAAGGTCCTTGATTCGCTAAAACAAATCCTCGAGAAGTCCCAGTCCATGCGAATATTCATTATTGGAAGGCCTCATATTCGGGCTGAGGTTGAAAGGCGCCTATCTGGACGAGTGATGAGTGTATCTGTAGGTTCCAACAAGGATGATGTCACCGAATACATTCGTTTGAAACTAGATGAGGACGAAACCCCGGAGGCGATGGACGAGACTTTAGAGGCGGACATTCTAGAGAGGATTCCCGAAAAAATGTCAGAAATGTACGTAGGGCATGATTCTGGGAACCCCGCCCCACACCATCCGCTAATAAATATGCAACTAGGTTTCTACTGGTGTCCTTGAGTGTTGATGCGATCTTACATGAATCGACGATCTATGGGAGGCGGGAAAAACTTAGTAGAATGACGGATGGATCGGACTTGGGGGATGTTTATGGTTCCACGATTGAACGGATAAAGGCGCAAGTTGGGGATAAACCAAGGCTCGGGATGGCGGCGTTGATGTGGATAAGCCATGCGGAACGTCCGTTGGAAGCAGATGAGCTCTGCCACGCCCTTGCAGTCAAGCTGGGCTCCACGGATTTCAATACTGACAACGCCCCTTTGGTATCGACATTGGTTAGCTGCTGTCAAGGGCTTATTACTGTTGATAAGGAGGCGTCAACTGTGCGATTGATCCACTTTACTCTTCAGGAGTATCTCTCCACTCATCCCGATATATTCAGCAGACCTCACTCGGCAATGGCGGAAATCTGCTTGACCTTTCTGAGTTCCCGACAGGTCAAAGCGCTTTCGACCGGTCCTTCTCCTGATGCGCAGAACATACCGTTTCTATCATATTGTTCAGTATACTGGGGGGTCCATGGGAAAACGGAGCTCTCGGACTACGCGAAATCACTTGCGGTGGGGCTATTAAAAGAGGGTTATGGCCAGATACCGACCACATCGCTCTTAATGCAGGAGCCAGATTTGTATTCTTGGTGTTTTCGTGCTTCTCCGTTCGGTGGACTTCACTGCGCATCGTTCTTCGGAATTGTTGAAGTTGTAGCAAGTTTGATAGAGATGGGATATTATGATATCAACGAAGGAGATTTTATGGGGTTTACACCACTTGCATGGGCTTCTCGTAATGGACATGAGGAGGTGGTGAAAATATTAGTTGGGCGGGAGGAGGTCAGCCCCGACAACCCAGATTGGAGAGGCCGAACTCCCCTCTCGCATGCCGCTGGCCGTGGACATGTGGGAGTGGTGGAAATATTGCTCAGGCGGGAGGAGGTCAACCCCGGGGTGAGAGATAAGGGCGGCCGGACACCGCTCTCGTATGCCGCTGGGTATGGATCCGAGGGGGTGGTGAAGCTACTACTCGAACGGAGAGGGGTCAATCCCGACCTGACAGATCGTCTCGGCCTAACACCGCTCTCGTATGCCGCTATGAGTGGATACGAGGGGGTGGTGAAACTGCTACTCGAACGGGAAGAAGTCAATCCCGACGCAACAGAATATTATGGCCGAACGCCGCTCTCGTATGCCGCTGGGCGTGGATACGGCGGGGTGGTGAAACTACTACTCGAACGGGAAGAAGTCAATCCCGACCTGACAGATCGTCTCGGCCTAACACCGCTCTCGTATGCCTCTAGAGGTGGATCCAAGGGGGTGGTGAAACTGCTACTCGAACGGGAAGAGGTCAATCCCGACCTAACAGATAAGGACGGCCGAACACCGCTCTCGTATGCCGCTGGCCGTGGACATGTGGGAGTGGTGGAAATATTGCTCAGGCGAGAAGAGGTCAATCCCGACCTGACAGATAAGGAGGGCCGAACACCGCTCTCGTATGCCGCTGGGGGTAGATCCGAGGGGGTGGTGAAACTACTACTCGAACGGGGAGAGGTCAATCCCGACCTGACAGATCGTCTCGGCCTAACACCGCTCTCGTATGCCGCTATGCGTGGATCCAAGGGGGTGGTGAAACTGCTACTCGAACGGGAAGAAGTCAATCCCGACCTGACAGACAAGCGCGGCCGAACACCGCTCTCGTATGCCTCTAGCGGTGGATACGAGGGGGTAGTGAAACTACTACTCGAACGGGAAGAGGTCAATCCCGACCTGACAGATGAGGACGGCCGAACACCACTCTCGTATGCCATTAGCTTTCGACCTCCTAGCAGGTGGGGGTCCCTTGCTAGCCTGGTGGCCGGGCGTGACAAGACAGATTGTGATAGAGTGGTGAAAATATTACTCGGAAGAGCAGAGGTCAACCCCAACATGCAAGATAATCGCGGCCGAACACCGCTCTGGTACGCTGCTAAGCGTGGATACCAAGGGATGGTGACACTACTACTCGAACGGGAAGAGGTCAACTCCGACGTGGCAGATAATGACGGCAAAACACCGCTCTTCTTTGCTACTAGGAATGGCCATAATCGAGTGGCAGCCCTGCTCCAGTCTCGCAAAGCGGTAACTCCTACCACTATTTAACACGCCCGAGATACCGCCTCGTGGAAAAAGCCGCCTCACTCCTTCGGAGGTTCCTCATGCCGTTTGTCCTTGGGCATCACTCTTCGTGGATGAAGGATATCCCATGGGATCGGAATGCATGTATATATTATTATATCTTCCTGCCCTCTTTTGGCGCTTTGCTTTCGTGGTCAGGTGTGGAATCTGTGAGTTCGCGAGTTTCTATTTACAAGGTTCCCCACACTTTAGTTAGTGGAGGGAGACAAGTTATATTGTTGTGAGAGGTTCCAGTATATATCTTCCAATTTTCATCCCGTCAGTTAATTTTTCTTTGGCTGTAAATTTTTGCCTGTGTTTCTTGTTTTTTTGTATAGTTTTTTCTTCCTTCCTTCCTTTTCTCCTGAATGATAGATGGGCTGTGTATAAAGTGTTGATTAGATAGAGGATAATTGGTGTAAGATAGCACAAGGGTTCCCGAGGAGGCCAGCAACCATATGAAGACTGTATCTTGGATAGGAGGCTGGTCACCATAAATTACATGGCTTAATAGATAGTATGATACCATGCTTAACGGATACATAATGGCCACCCCCGCTGCAGATATTGGTATGGGGATGGAAGGAATCCAGCAAACAGGCATCTCATGTCACTCGTTAATCTCATTCGCTTCGGGATCAATCTGGTAGCATGAAACATACCGGCGGAGGGGCCGCCAGGAAGATGCGCCGCGTACAGGGATCCAGAGACTGCAAGACTCCGGGAAGAAGCCGTGTTAACGCGGCCGCATGGCTAACCCCCAACGGTAGGGCTCGCGGGGTTGGCCGCAAACATCCTCGGATAGTGAGGCAAAAGTCTACAGAAATAATAGGGCTCCTCCCCGGTCACTGTGGGAATATATCAAGGAAAAGTGAGAGGAAGTCCTTCCACTCCCATGCCGGGGATGCCCTCATATCGGTCGAGGGAAGAAGAATCAAGGAATCTACCGTGCCATACTGTTCTACCCATTCATGAATTGGAGGGGCAAGGGAGGCGGGGTGAATAGGTTTTTTCTCTATTTTTTATTTTTGGTATGATATGATGAGGTTATTGTGTGGGTTGGGCTTGGTGGATGATATGGTATGTTAAACTACGATACGGGTTAGGTTGCGGGTGGTTGGTGCACGTGCGGTTAAGTGATTGAACTTCTAGGTTGGTTCGCCTATTGACTGATACTACTTTCGATGGGGTTCTTGGTTTTGGTCACGCTGGATCTACCTTCCTTTAGAGAAGATAGAGATGGGGTGGGTTACAGTGATTGCTCAGGGTCTGTTTGGCAAACAACGGACCATTCCGCCTTGCGACTGTTTCCACTGTGGAAATGGCCTTCTCCCCGTCCCGAAAGGGAAGGGGAACAGTTGTTTGTATGGGGGGGCGAAACGGAACCGCTATATCCAACTGGCACTGATGCTGTGATTTATTATGCCGTGCCGTGCTGTGTTCGGGCGTGCTGATAATGATCGGAGGGCGGAATCCCTGAGGAACCGATATAATATTCCATCATCGCAGGCAAGAGCTTTCCAGTATTTGGGGAAGGTGGATAGAAATTTGCTGCGCTACTTTAGGTTAGATGTTATGTTAGTCCCCTGGTTTTCCCCGAGATAATAATGGGTTATTATGGCAGCCCAAGTGGCTGAAAGCCTGGAAGTCCTTTTTAGAGTGTGATCAGTCCTAGGAGGCCTGGGAGGGATATCAGTGTGAAATACGTGCCCCGTGGCGTAATCTGGGGTGGGGATCATCGGGTGACTTTTGCGGAGACTATCGCGGTTTCATAGCCAGATAAATCATCACCGTTTGTGTAATGTAAGGCGCCCGTAATTACCCGAGACTCAGCACCTTTTGGTGAGAGGAATGGTGACTTTTATTCGTAGTTGTACGAGTAGTGGTAATGCACATAGTGGGAGAGCTACTGTCATATACCGGTAGCGGGAAAGTCTTGTGTCCTCAAATCCACAAGTGTATCGCTCGTAATACTGTTTGTGGCTTCCAACACAGGTTGTTTTTGCAATGCCAGCTACCTACCGACAAGCTGCCATAGTTTATGTGTAGATCGGGTTGGGCTGATCTGCAGCCAGCGCCTGAGGGTTTTTGTGGATCATCGTTAATAGACTTTGCTTCAGTATTATGGTCAGGTTGGTGCTGGGATCTGCCAGACCGTTGAATAGTTCGTAGACAAAATTAACCGCACACAGGGGATTAGTAGCCACCAAACACTTCTCCTCACCTTGCACTTTCAGCGCCACTGAAAGAAATTTCTCTAGATCAAATATTAGTTTCTACTATGTATTCCACTGTATATTTTGCTTTTGATTTGGGTTCTTGCTTTTCATGATATTGGGGTTGGTGAGGGAGCGCTGTTCTCATAGCCGGTTTTTCATCTGCGTTGATGCGCGGTTAATTTTGTCGACGGACTATACCACATGTAGGTGGTGAGCATAAGCGAGGCGAATGGGGGTTTTTCAGTAGTCTGCGCCGCATACCCTTAACCCCCGTGCTCGAGTACAGTACTAGTACTGTACGCTAGCTTGGCGTGGGAGCCCCCACTTTTCAACAACGAGACCCCAATTTTGTAACTGCCCGGAACATCGCCAACCGACCATACTCACCAACCCATCCTCTACAACAGTGCGAGCAGCAAAGACTAGAAAATGTCTCAACATACCGCCGATAATAGCACCAACTTCTCTAACAATACGAACTCTTTTAATAATGTGTGGAATAACTATACCGTTACCGATGACCAGTCCCAACTCCTAACCTGGTTATCACCCCTGAAGCCCAAGCACAGCATCGGGACATCCAAGAGCGCCGCGTCAACAATGTGGGGAATGGCTCACACAAACTGAAGAATTCAGAAGCTGGCAGGACTATCGTGGGGAAGGTGAAGGTGATAAGGCGGTCTTGTTTTGCTATGGAAATCCGGGAGTCGGAAAGACATTTATTAGGTGAGAAGGATTATCCTTGGGAAAAGAAGGAAGAGGATTAGTGTTAACAAACCACAATGTCAGTTCGCTGGTTGCGGACAAGTTGTGCGATTAGGCTAGGGGACAAAACACCGCCGTTGCATATTTCCACTTTGACTTTGCGGCCCGAAAGGAGCAATCTGCGGCCAGCATGCTGGGTTCCTTGTTGAAGAAGATCGTTAGGGGAATGGAAGTGATTCCGGAGGAAATATCGCGAGCCTTTCGAGAAGAGGGAATGGGCATTGGTGGACCGGGACCGGGACCGCGACTTCCAGATATCGTGAAGATGCTACAGGGTATCACGTCTTTGCTGCGCTTATTTGTATGTATTGACACCCTTGAAGAATGTGCGACGGTCCATCGGGGCAAGCTTCTCAACTCATTAAAACTGATCCTTGAGAAGTCCCCGCGCAGGCGAATATTTATCACTGGAAGGCCTCATATTCTGGGGGAGAGCGAAAAACGTCTTGCCGGGCGAGTAGTAAGCATCTCTGTAGGCCCCAGAAAAGATGATGTCATCGGATACCTCCGTGCCAGGGTGGGTGAGGACGAAACCCCGGAGGCGATGGACGAGAGTCTGGAGGCGGACATCCTGGAGAAGATTCCCGAAAGTATCTCGGAAATGTCAATAGCACCAGGAATCCCTACTTAAACCATCTGCTAATGGATATGCACCTAGGCTTCTACTGGTTTCCTTAAATATCGACGTAATCCTACATGAATCGACACTCTACCGGAGACGAGAAAAATTAAGGAAAATGACTAGTGGGCTGGAGTTGGGAGATGTTTATGGTGCGACGATCGAACGGATAAAGGTGCAAGATGGTGATAAACCGAGACTCGGGATGACAGTGTTGATGTGGATCAATCATGCGGAACGGCCTTTACAAGCGGATGAGCTCTGCCACGCCCTAGCAGTCGAGCTAGGCTCCACCGATTTCAATGCTAGCAACGTCCCTTCAATATCAATGTTGGTTGGCTGTTGTCAAGGGCTTATTACTGTGGATAAGGAGGCGTCAACCGTGCGATTAATCCACTTTACTCTTCAGGAGTATCTTTCCGCGCATCCCGAGATATCTAATAGACCTCATTCGGCAATGGCCAAATTCTGTTTGACCTATCTGAATTCCCCACAGGTCAAAGCCCTTTCTACCACCCCCGCTCCTTATATTCATAACGCACCCTTTCTTGAATATTGTTCAGTATACTGGGGGATCCATGCGAAAAGGGAGCTTTCGGACTCCGCGAGAACACTTGCGCCGAAGCTGTTAAAAGAGCATTATAGCCCGGCGTCGACAAAATTACTTTTAAAGCAAGTGCCGCATTTGGATCTTGGGGGTTGTTATTCTTGCTCTCCGTTCAACGGACTACACTGCGCATCGTTCTTCGGAATTGCTGAGGTTGTGGCTGCTTTAATAGAGATGGGGTGTTATGATATCAACGAAAGAGATTTTTTGGGCCGTACACCACTCGCATGGGCTGCTCATAATGGACATGAAGAGGCGGTGAGGATTCTGCTCGGAAGGGAAGAGGTCAATCCCAGCCAGCTAGCTAATAACGGCCCAACACCGCTCTCGTCTGCTGTCGTTTATGGACACGACGGAGTAGTCAAATTACTACTCGGGCGGCAAGAGGTCAACGCCGACGAGCCGGGTATTTACGGCCGAACACCGCTCTTGGTTGCCGCTTTGTTTGGACGTGAGAGGATAGTGAGAATACTTCTCAAACAGGAAGAGGTCAATCCCGACAGGCTAGACGATGACGGCCGAACAGCGCTCTCGCTCGCTGCCTGGAATGGACATGAGGGAACAGTGAAAGTACCCCTTGGGCGAGAAGAATTCAATCCCGACAAGCCGGATAGTCATGGCCAGACACCGCTCTCGCTCGCTACTAAGAGGGGCCATAGTAGAGTAGCAGCGTTGCTACAGGTTCGCAAAGCGGTATCATAACCCCGAGTACGATTTAGGGCCTAGGAGGCACCACCTGGTGCAAACAACCGCCGCCACTCCTGTTTCGGGGTCTATTACGGCGACTGCCCTTGAAGGTCCCCTTTTGCAGATGAAGGAAATCCTATCAGATGGGAATGCGCATTTGTTATCAGGCCCACCAGAACCTCCCCGGGGATTCTCTTGCATAGTCGGATGAGCGAGCATTCATAGTTTTAGCTTACAAAGTTCTACAGACTCCGGTCCGCAAATGGAAATAGTTCTGTTATGGGAAGTTCCAACAGCTTGTAGTTTTCGCCCTATCATTGCGGTTTCTTTCTAGCTATAAACCGCCTACACGCTTTTTTTCTTATTGTACAGTTTTTTTTATCCATCGACTTCCTGTCTTTCCCTCTCTCCTGACCGATAGATAAATTGTATATAGAGTGTTGTTTAGATATAGGACTAGCGTTGGGGGATAGCGTAAGGGTTCTCGAGGCGATTGCTAGCAGCTATGCAAAGACTATACTTACGATAGGAAGCTGGCTACTATATATGATATTGCTTAAAGAAATGTATAATACGATACCGGTATTAGAACTGCTAGTGATTGCTAGATAGGGAAATTATATGACAGGAAGGGGTTAGATACCGGTATGGTTGCTAAGGAGAGGTTTGAGGGAGAGCCCGGAGGTGTGGGAAGTGCGCGATGTCGGGAAAAGAAATTTCAACAAAGACAAGTTTGTATATATATAGAACACCTCCGGGTACATAGGAAGAAACAAGGCCTCCAAATTTCTCCCTCCCAAAACGAAGCCTCCTTTTATAACCAATGAATGGCCGTTTCCGATATGTAGCTGTCACTGATGACCGTGAAAGAGAGCTTCTCTGAAGACTCCGAGTTTTCATTTGCAAGAAAGAGCACCTATGGCGGTTTGATTAGTACTACGCTGCCCCGGATTGACTTCCGCACACGAGCACAGTTCGGTAGCGGAAGTTATCCCCCTAGTACAGAACAGAGCGAGCGCTGGTGAGGTAGAAGATGCTATTTTCCCTAAGTTCCCCACTTCCCGCAAAGTATTATATTTATGGTGACCTGCGCTTAGGCCAGATGGGTTTGGCAGCGGTGAGTGTTCCACACACTAAAACGTCGGCCCGGCAGGTGTTGGGTTCTTTGGGACCCATATATAGTCGCACCTCGCTCCGGGATCTCGCCCTACCGGATCCCCTTATCCCAGACCAAGACCAGTGTGCAAATAGTACATCTGGTGGCCACTCCTTATTTTTCTGCAAGGTCTTGGCTAGGGATTGTTGGATAAGTTAATGATGGTTGAAAAATCTAACTCCGGTGTGTTTTATCGACTGATGGCGTCACCCTCTTCCAGGTTCCCGTTGGGCGGTTATGCGAGTGATTTCTCGTGATAAAAGGTTTAGGTAAAAACAGAATTCCATAGAGTGTCGGGGTTTAGGTTTTCGCTGGGCCTAAATTCCAGCACCCTTCCCGGGATAGGGATTGCGCTCGAGTGCAACCGCTCTTGTTGTGCAGCTGGCTCACTCTAGCGTAGAGCGCCGTAGCTCGCAATGCATATTATCTAGTGGGCATGTCCTCAAGGTGCTCGTGCATGGCAGAAAGAAATGTATGATGAATTAGCTAGGTGTGATATCTCTGTTTAGAGCTCAACATATTTTTTTTCTTCACCAAAAACTACGGACACGCAGTCGTGACCGACTAGACTAGAGTTCGATAGTTTTTGTAGGTATGATACACTAAGACCAATTAAATCGACAACTTGCATGACGTGGCAAAAATAGGTCTCAATCCTGTATTTATAGGCCGCTCCGTACCATAGCAATCAACAAGGAAGAACACTCCCCTCAACACCCTTAAAAAGCAGTCCCCCACAGTACCGATTTCACAAATCTTGGGTGACTTTGACCCCCTACAAGTTTCTGCCGAGCTGAAAAATA
>Ga0307513_10002815_pt1 | contig 23866 bp, 28 predicted proteins | sample 15_EM_MG_FD_202174 | JGI IMG/M metagenome (GOLD analysis project Ga0307513, IMG submission 202174) | Populus trichocarpa ectomycorrhiza microbial communities from riparian zone in the Pacific Northwest, United States - 15_EM | ecosystem: Host-associated > Plants > Roots > Unclassified | place...
CAAGCAACGAAAGGAGATTCGACGTCAGAGAGCCCTGGTGATTGAGCGAGTGGCCCCATCCCTACGGCGCCAGAGGCGCCACGACAATTGTCCAGAAGAAAACGACGTCTGTCTGGACTTGGTCCCTGGCGAATCGCATTTCAACTTTATCAAGATGCATCTACTAAGCCAAGTTTGTGACCATATATGCCAGTTTGGCAACATTCCGATGTATTCCACTGAGATCGGAGAGCTCGCTCACAAGACCGGAATCCAAGACAGATGGCGCCAATCGAACAAAAATGATGCAGCACGCCAGATCGTCCACAGCTACGGTTGTCAACATGCCATCAGAATGCCACTGAACCTTGAATCTCTAAAATGTCGCAACGCCGATCTCCCAGGTGACGTCTTGCATCATTTAGACAGGACGGCCAGCACCGTGACCGCAGCAGCGCCGGTTGTACGCAGAAGGGTCCTGAAGGGACATCGGGAAGATGTGTCCAACGTCGTGGATTTTAGCCGGATCTCGGGAGTCTCCCTAGAGATTATATATCGTGAATTGATCCGATATAGCAGACATAACCTGCCTGCAGCGCACCCTCTTCCTGAGGACCATGCGATGCTTCGATGACTGCTGGTTGAGCTACTCACACAACTTGAAATCCCGGTTCTTGCGTTCCAAGAAGCCGATGTTTACGAGATCCACCGTGCACGATCCACCGGCGATCTACACTTTTGAAAACAGGGCAGTCGCAATGATTGGGTTTGGGTACAAGCCGGTACGGAAGAAATGTAAGGTGCGCAGAGGGGTCGTCTGCCGGCAAAGCTAGTTGCCCTCTTAAAAATCGTGGACTACAGATCCGACGATACTGTGCGTCGGGTCACCAGTGTTCAGATGCTGAGCCCGGTCAACTCAGGGCACGTATCGGATCAACATGGCCTTGTTCCAGTGCAGATGAGCGAGGACGCACGAGGGTTTACAATAGTAGATATAGGGACAATCCTCAGTCTGGCGCATGTGATCCCGGAGGAGGACCGGCGCTGGCTTATAAATAGCCGGATTGATTTGAGAACATTTAATGAGGTTTATTAGAGAATCTGGATGAGAGAATCAGGACTCGCCTATAAGGGAGAATCATACATGATCTTGATACTGTATATAGAAGATATAGAAGCGACTTTAAACCCACATGATGAGTTCGCCAGACCATTGAGGGGTGATACGTGATACGTGAGATGTGAGATGTGAAAGAAAAAGTGCTGCTGGCCCAGACGCCAGCAGACCGACGTCTGAGGAAGCAGCGAATTAATTCGGGTTGAGAGTACTCGAGCGGCGATGAGGGCTGGGATACTTCAGGATGCAGAGAAGAAGCGACACGGAGCGAGCATGATCAGGAGGAAGAGGCGACGAGAGGGAGAATCTGGGATAGTCTGGACGTTGGGTCAGGACCTAAGGAACGTTGCGAGGCAAGTCAGGACGCACAGGACGCATGGGACGCAGAATATCTGGAGCTTGCGTCAGGACGCCACGCCGGCGGATCAGACGCAAGATCCGTTTTTGCTCATGTTCCCCACTACATGGTATCCTGGATTGGCTCCTTCCTCTCTCAGAGGACCTGCCACCTGTTGTTCCAAGGATTCCGCAAAACTTTCTCTCCTTTCCAAGTGGGCACTTCACAAGGCTCGCCGATATTGCCTCTACTATTCCTCATATATGTGGCGTCTCTACACATGCAGATCCCAAAAGGCCTGTCCCTATCATACGTGAATGACTTTGCTCTATCGGCGGCGTCCATATTGTACAGGACGAACCTCAGAACACTACGAAGGGCGTTCGAACAAATAAGGGCCCGTGCAAGTGCTCGAGAAGTAGGCTTTAGTGTCCACAAAACCGAACTCATTTATTGGAGGATCCCCCTCTAGAGGGATCCTCCCGGGTCCCCAGCCCTTCCACAGATATGCCTGAATGGCCAGGTATTCCCCCCTCTCCCCTGCGTCAGGTGGCTCGGGTACTGGTTCACACCCAAACTGGCATTGTTGGCACACTTTTCCAAGGGACTTGGACTGGCCCAAGGGGCCTTTGCCACTGTCAAGAGACTCTCACCGCCTGGTTCGGGCCTCACCCCCCATCTCGCACATCGCCTGGCGATATCTCTGCTCCTCCTCACCCTCCTGTACTGTGCCGACCTTATGGTCCCCAGCAGGGTAATCCTCACGAAGATGGACGTCTACTGGCGCCAAGTCCAACGCTGGACCTCGAACTACTTCAGATCAACCCCAATACCTGTCCTAGCAGCAGAGGCCTGCATTCCTCCTCTGTTGGCCATTGTCCCGCACAAGCGACCTATGGCGGCCCTTAGACTCATCTGCGCTGCCCCCACGGTCAACCCTTAGACTCATCTGCGCTGCCCCCACGGTCAACCCTGCAGCGGGCCGACTCTGCCCTACCTTCCCCTCCCTACTCAAGTATAGGGCCCCAGACTCACAGGGGACTCTGCAACCGCCTCCCCCTCAATGTAATGCCCCTCTCGTGGAAGACCACCCGCCCGCACTCAAAAGTCAGATCCCATCTCCCAGTGGACGAGCTTGCCAACCTAGCGCGCCCCATACTTGGGATCCTGTCCTTTGTCCCCCTAGTGAGGGCTGACCTCCTCACGGAGGCTCCTTCACTCCCGCCGCACGACACCATCACGAATGCGTACAGAGCCCTCAAAGGACGAACAAGATGATGGCATGTACCAGTCCGGCGAAGCCCAAACCTCCCCCACGCTTACCAGCAGTGACTCTATCAGTGGCTGCCGCCCTGAATATCTGATGGACGAGATTACCAGCAATGCAGTGACTCGCTCCCAGAAGCGTAAGGCCTCTGCTTCCTCGCCAGCTACATCAAGCGCAGCCAGCAACGATAGCGGAATATCGATTGGAAACTCTTGGGGTGATAATAGAACTCTCCCAATTTCTAGTGAAATGGAGCGATGACACTCAGAGATGAGCTGGATGTCATGCACTGACGATGGGTGTGAAATACATAAGAATGAAAATGAAGGTGCAGGCTACTGGCCAAAGGACCCTAAGGTCCGGAAGCAGAGTAAGAAGACGAAGAGAAAAGAGCAGGATAGGACTTCAACATCGAATACAGCCCTTGAGGCAGGCCAGGCCTCACTCCCCGATATCCCATAACGTCATTCACCTATTAACGGCTCATCACCGGGATGCGGCTCACCATGGCAACCACTGGAAAATCAAATCTATATTTTAGTATCTGCATAAATAGTAGTGATACCACATTGAAAATTTCTTAGAAAGTACTTTTAAATATGGAGATTCAGAATACGAAGGTTTCAATTAATAATAAAAAATAATGCCTCTTGTATACTCACTTTATTCTAAACTAGTTCATTTAGCAGATTGCTTACAATTGAAGTCAAGAAAATTGAAACCAACCATGGAAGTAACATTTTGAGTAGGTAATAAGAGAGCATAGATCTTGTATTTGATGTATGAACTGCTTTGGTATTTATTTGTAGCTATTACGGAAGGTATTGTGACTTTTAAGAAGAGTATAATTAAATATATATGCTATAAAGTGGATGAGATGATATCTACTTATAGGGTTTATGTAATATTCCAATACTTTGCAATATACTTCAATAAGATAATCCAGGATATGATATAAATTTTCAAGGCTGTTGGTGAAGTCTTACAAGTTTTATTCTCTGATGATAGGAAAGTAATTTCGGAAGAAATGCTACTTTCTAAGCTTGACTGTGTGGGCTACACATGTAGGGTCAGGCTAAAACCCATTAGATATACTCTAGTCATATAGGTAAAACTATTATATGAGTTTTAGTCAGTTCGGGCTATAGGATCAAGAGACATCAGGCTATAACTCTACTAATACTGTAAATTAAAAGTAAAATCAACTGTCTTTAGTGTTGCTATGTGAAGTCTCTTGATCCCATAGCCCGAACTGACAAAAACTTATATAATAGTTTTACCTATATGACTAGAGTATATCCAATGTGTTTCAGCCTGACCCTACATGGGTAGCCTACACAGTCAAGCTTGGAAAGTAGCATTTCTTCCGAAATTACTTTCCTATTACCAGAGAATAAAACTTGTAAGACTTCACCAACAGCCTTGAAAATTTATATCATATCCTGGATTATCTTAGTGAAGTATATTGCAAAGTAATAGAACATTACATAAACCCTATAAGTAGATATCATCTCATCCACTTTATAGCATATATATTTAACTATACTCTTCTTAAAAGTCACAATACCTTCCGTAATAGCTACAAATAAATACCAAAGCAGTGCAAACATCAATTACAAGATCTATGCTCTCTTATTACCTGCTCAAACTGTTACTTCCATGGTTGGTTTCAATTTTCTTGACTTCAATTGTAAGCAATCTGCTAAATGAACTAGTTTAGAATAAAGTGAGTATACAAGAGGCATTATTTTTTATTATTAAATGAAACCTTCGTATTCTGAATCTCCATGTTTAAAAGTACTTTCTAAGCAATTTTCAATGTGGTATCACTACTATTGATGCAGATACTAAAATATAGATTTGATTTTCCAGTGGTTGCCATGGTGAGCCGCATCCCGGTGATGAGCCGTTAATAGGTAAATGACGTTATCTCTCAGAACGCCTCCCGCCTTTTCGTATGAATGATACCATTCTAGCCACACCGCCTATGGCCTCGCCGGCCTTTAGTCCCCTTTACAGCCAAGCAGGCTATGACCGCGATGAGGCAACCAATGCCAACCAATTGCTAAGCACCCTACACTCCCGCCTTATGGGTATCCTCGCCCATCGAGTTAGAGAAGCCCTTAAGACCGACGCCCTCTATACCAGGGTCAAGGAAACCGATAACAAATTGCACTATGCCATCTGCGATGGCCTGCTACTTGCCCAGAACACCAATGGATACGACAACCTTTATATACCGGTAGGACCTCTTGCGAAGGGGGTATCCCTACGGGATTATATCCTCAAGACTGTCCATGAAGGCCTCGGACATTTCTCTGCCTACAAATGCAATTCCTATGCGGCTTGCTTCTTCTGGTGGCCACAGATGCGCCAGGACTTTGTCCTATACTGTCGGTCATGCGATAAGTGCCAGATAAACAACGAGCCCACCACTCTACCCTATCGACGATCCCTTGCCCTCCCTGACCCCGACGAAGCCTACCAATCCCTGGCCATAGACTTCGCCGGCCCCTTTAACAAATCCGATGGCTATACATCTATCATGGTCATTATGGACCGCTTTACCTCCTACACACATCTCATCCCACTCAAGGACGCTGCTACCTCTGAGAGGATCTTCAAGAAACTGAACAGTACTATCTTCGATGTCCATGGCCTCCCTCTTAGCATTGTCCTTGACCAGGACTCTCGCTTTACCTCTAAGTTTTCGTCACAAATGATGAACTCCCTTGGTATCCAGGTCTGGATGGCGACCCAATACCACCATCAAACGAATGGCCAGGTTGAGCGAAGGATCCTTACCCTCAAACAGCTAATGAGGAAGTTCGTTAACCCCAGACAGAACAACTGGTCCGGCGCCCTCCCCGCTATTGCAGCAGCCATGAATCGTGCCCCTCATGAATCCCTAGGCATCTCGCCATACCATGCCCTTTATGGATATCCCTGGAAGATATGCAATCCTGTCCAGAGATCCGCTAGCAAGGTACCAGCTGTGGACGATATCTTAAATGCCCATGAAGCAACAAGCATGGCAGTAGACATGGCCAGGAAGCATGCAACCTTCCGCCAGACTGTCCAGGCTGACAAACGCCGCAAACCCCTAATGGAACCCTTCAAGAATGGCAGCAGAGTTCTTGTTAGAGGGCGCCCTTATACCTCCTCCCCTGGACGATCTAAGAAGCTAGAACCACGCTGGTTCAGACCTTTGAAGGCCCTAGAACATCTACCTGATACAGACAACTACAAACTACACCTCCTGCCCAGAATGGCCCGCCAGAAACCCTACTTCCACGTCTCCTCCCTTAAGGAATACAGAGAGAATGATCCCGATAGATTCAAGTCCCACAGACTGGATAAGCCAGCACCCATCCTAATCGACAATGCAGAGGAATGGGAACCAGAGCAGATACTCGATTACAGCCGCCAGAACAACAGGCACGAATTCCTGATTCACTGGAAAGGCTATGAGCGAGCTGACAACTCCTGGGAACCTATCGAGAATCTCGACCACTCCCTGGAACTCATAAAGGAATACTGGGACGCTAACCACCCAGCAGAACCGACGCCCCAAATTACCTCCCACTACATTCAAGCTTCCTGGGAACCCATGGAAGTTTCCTACACACCCTGCACAGCAAACCATTGCCCAGACGACTTCTGGGAACCCTATCACGATGAGGAATATGATTCTAGCCGCTCTGAGCAGGACTATTTCCCCACAGATGACCACAGCCTCCTATGGCACACCGACGAGAGCACTAAGGATAACGAAGACTTTGGAATGATTGTTAATTCTTCAGAATAAGGGAATGTAACATGTGTACATGTTCCGGTAAAGGTACACGGGAGCGGGCAGTGCAGGATCTCCTATGTTTAGTTGATTTATATTTAGTTTATTTGATTTCGGCTCCACCACTGTCTCTGAGTCAGATAGGCTATGCTATCCTATTGTTATGTTTAGCTTGCTTTGCTGGAAGTTTATATTTAGGATTCTGGGTATGGAATGGTCATGTACAACTGGTGGAGGCTGAGCTATGATTCTTTCTTTGGTCTTGCAGGATTACAGGATTCCGGTATGTGCGCAGCTACAGGTAATGATCGTGATCGCAGGAAGGCTATCGCTTTTGGGTCTTGTATTAAAACCAGTCTCCTGGCTAGCAGGAGACAGCAGACTTCGACAGACCTTCAGTCTAAGAATACACTTGGTTGAATGGCAATCCCTGAGTCCCTGAGTTCTATTTGTCCTTCAACTATTATCTCTTACCTCCGGTCCCTTGAAGCCTCCCTACCCACCAGCAACAGCAGTTCTATCGCCAGTCCTATTGTATTTTCGTTAGACAGGAATAAACCTGTTACAATCCGTATCCGGAAATTGCGAGTGAGAAGGGAATAACAAAAGAGGTAGCATGCTGCGTAATAATGTAACCCAAGGAAAACAGCCCCCGGACTTATGCTATGCGAGAAACAATACCGCCTAAGGATGAAACCCAAACGGAGATAGTGTGCTGGATAAATACAGAAGTGGGAGTGCAGGTAAGGTAAGGTAAGGGAAACGGCATTAAGGACAGTAACGACGGCAGAACCGGCGTGAGGGGTCACCAACGGAACCTGGAGATAACCAGGAAAGAAAATAGATAGAAGTAGAAATCGTTATCCTCCGGCTCGTGTTTCATCCCGTGAGGGAACTCCTGGCTACCCATATTGAGGAGGGCCTGCCTATCCATCTCACGGTCTATCCATCTCCTCAATGTCAATTCCAGGTTCTTCTGCGTCTTCCCTACTGGCTGCCTCGAGATCAATGATAAGAGAGGCATTGCCGGCAAGCAAGCACTTGCTCTTGGTGACAATATTTTTGATGCTGTCCTGTGGGTCTTCCGGGCGTGTGAAGAAATCCTGGGGTGTCATAGCCCGCCCAAGCAGCCGCTCTCCAATCTCTTGGGTGCTAGCAAGGAAACGGTGTTCTGCTGCATTGCTGTACAGACCACAAGAGGAAGATGCAGAGTCAGGGCGACCTAAGTCTCGCATCCTACTTGCCAAACCTCAGCCGGAGGTTTCCCCTTCATCCGTCATATGGACATCATCATCACCCTCCTCCCAGCCCTCCACGTCCTCCTGCTTGCCCTCTGCATCCTCCTGCTTGCCCTCCACATCCTCATCGTCGTCCTCGTCAATCACCTCTTGCCCATCGACTTCATCGGAATCCCCTGAGCCATTGCCCCCCTCATCACCAGACTCATATAGTTCGATAAAATCGACATCTTCATCCTCTTCATCCTCCCCCCTCTCTTCATACACCTGCTCATTTGGCCAAAGCCACTCAACACGCTTCACCCAGTCAATCAAAGATCTACCCTTTTCGTCGAGCTCATCCTCTCCAACCGTCATGTCCAAATCTCCTTCCATAACCTCCTACGTTAATCGGTACTCAGAAGTCCCGTCATATCTGCCAATAGGGATTGATGGGCCTGTCTGAGCTAAACAACACTGAATATTAGTAAGCACATCTCTAAGTTAATTAGGCAAAGTTTACAATTACATACTTGACTCCGGGTTATTAGCGCTGGAGTTTCACCTCAGGCTAACTGGTTGTATCCTAAACCTGGTGGGATGTGAGATATGCTTGGTGGGACTCCCTATATTGAATGTAGCTGGCCTCGCCAAAGCCACCGGGCGCCAAACAGGGGACCCTGTAGGGGATACCGGGGCCCCACGCATTGTGAGTGCATGACGGCGCTCGCGAATCGATAGCTGGCGGGTGCGTCGGGCAAGAGCGTCCTGAGATAGAGAAGGCCCCACAGGCGGTACGAGCGCAGACCCAGTGGAGGAGCTTTTGGGTCGCTTCACCACACAGTCGAGCAGAGGCTTTATTCACACTGCGGGCCTCATCTTTGGTGACGGAAATACAGGTGATGCCGGCGAATTCAGAGGAGAATCGACTTCGATAGGGGTTGCAGGGTTCACAAGTGGCCAACCATCGTCACGAAACTGCTTTGGATAGTATCACTGCCAATCCGCGAGGATTGCAACACGTTTCCGCTCCAGGACCTCGTTCTCCTCCACGAGCATCTCCTGATCCACTTGGGCTTTGGTCTCGTTGTCAAGCACCTGGTACTCACCATATCTTCGCACAAAATCACAGCGTTGTTTAAGGCGATTGCCTCAGTTCCCCCTTGCACGTTCGAAAGCTGTTTCCAAGGGGGTAAGGCTTGCCCAATGTTCATTCTGGCGGATGGTCTCAGGATTTACTGAGTGCCCCAAAGCGCCTTCCAGAAGCGGCCTCCACTTATAAGCAGATGGCATTGCTCGTGGAAAAAGGTATTTTATTCATCAATGTTAGTACATATAATTTGTGCGTATGATTTTGTGCGTATGATGTGTTTATATGAACTCGACTTATGATTTGAGGGGTGATAAAAGAGCAAAGGAGAAAAGACCTGTGTGAAGATGGTGACTAACTTACTATTTCGGATCGGGCAATAAGTAATCTGTGCAGCGACCTTTTGCCGGTGTGCCCTCCGATGTAGTGGAGAAAGTAAGGGCAGTAGAGAGGGTGGTCTCAGTAGAGGGGCGTATCCGGGTTGGCGGTGCACGAGCCACACGTGTTTCTTTTTTTCTTTTTTCTTTTTTCTTTGTTTTAACTGCTGAGTTTGCTTCTGTGATATAGGAAAAAGAGAAGCGGGATTGCAGCGCAGAGGGCAGAGTGATCTGAGGATTGTGTTGATGGCGAGAGCGTGAATGCAGAAGGTAAGAGTGTGGTGAGAAAGAAGAGGAGTTAATTTGGCCTCTCTTAAAAACAAAAGAAGAAGTTGGTTCACCTCTTGAAAACATCGTCACGGTCTACCCGCAGTCACGCGTCAAGCCCTCCTCTCTACCGTGGTAGCCTAACCAAAAGCCCTACTCACCAACCTCTGAGTACGATACGAATGACACCCTAGATTCAAGCCTTCTGCTAATTGCTTTCATCATACCATCAGAGAAAGGAAATTTTAGCCACGAGAGCTGTATGTTTGAGTTCGGAGGGAAGATGGGTGGGGCGTACTCTCCAGGTTCATTTTGTGACTACAATTGTTCACTTGATACATAAACAGGGAAGATATAACATCTTGGAACAAATACAACATCTAGTACAACATTTTCAACCCATTTCTACATGGAAGGGATTGTACATTACGTGTTATGGTAGACTGGGCTTGCAGTCTTACACGACTTTAACCATGGTACAATTTAAGTGTATGTATATACCCATGCCCTATCAAGTTTAACTGTCATTTACTCATCTATACATCATGAATCCATGTACCCCTAAACTCCAGGGGACTCCCAGAAAGATATGACGAGGGGGCTTGAAAAGCAATCCTCTCGAAATAACCAATTTTTAATTCGTTAGTATAAAATTCCTCCTTAACCACCTCGCCTTCAACACACTTCTTCCTCTTAGCAAGCCCTAATATCCGACTCGGCTATCACGGAAGGTATAGGGTCCATACACATACCCACAAATACACATACCTACAAATACACATACCCACAAATACACATACCCACAAGTACACATACCCACAAATATACCAAAGATCATTTGGCATCTAACTTCTGAGCAAAAACCCTTCTCTCTTTTCCTGTAAACCTGGTTCCTCACGTACCTGTCCATCAACACAACAAACAATCAAACACCAAAAAAGCAACTCCTGCTCAATGCCTGCCAAACGTCATGCAAATGATGGTATCTCAGGCCACAAGGGTGGTGGAAATTGGGGGCCCCCAACTCAGCATCCTGGTCGGAAAAGAGCTAGGAGAGTTGTTGGTGGACTCCAGCAGCCGGCTCGGTATCCAACTGGGAGTGTGGCAATGGCAGAGATTATTAAGTATCACCACGATGGCGGGTACCTATTGCCCAAGGCCCCATTCTATTGTCTTTGCCAGGAGATAGTGTCAGATTTGGCACTAGAGCAACGATTCCGTTGGCAGATATCAGCTGTTGAATGCCTCCCGGTGGCAGCGGAAGAGTTCCTGGTGATGACAATGACCGGTAAGTTGAGTTCCTCTCCTAGTATAATTATCTGATTTACTAATTTTTTGTTCATAGCAGGAGCCCTGGGCGCGGCACACGCTGGTCGCATTACCCTCGTACTCCAGGACCTGAGAGTAGTTGAGGATGTCATGAACGTTATGGCTGGCCAGCCAGATGGTGCCACTCGGAAGGAGATGAGACATCATCTAAATAAGGAGGGCGGTGCTCCCAGGGGTTCTGCTCCTGCTCCTGCTCCTCCTGCTCCTCCCCCTCCTCCCGGGAGTGCACCTCGTCCCGGGGGTGCACGTCATTCCGGTGGTGCTTCTCGTCCTGCTGGTGTTCCTCCTCCCGGGCGCGCTCCTCCTCCTCCTCCTCCTGGGGGTGCACCCCCCCGGCGTGGTGTCCCTACGCGTCACCAGGGAGCTTCTTCCCATCAGTGACCCTCTTCCACACACAGTACTGACAGCGACAGTGACGACAGCGATAATCCTCATCCAGCTGGACGCCGTCGCTTGTATGGTGGCCCTGGGAGCACTAGCCGGACTGGTGGTAGTGGTACTACAGGGGGTGCTGGGGGAGTTATTAGACAATGCAATTTGGTTGGGAGTGTGGGTTCTCATATGGGAGATGGAAGTGGTAGCAAGAAAGGTGATGCGAGAGGTGCCCAGGGAGACCATAATACTGGGCATGTGGGTACTGGGGGCGGTGGTGGCAGTAGTAGTAGGGTGGTGACCGGGGCCGTAGGAGGCACATCTGTACACTCAGGTGGAACAGGGCCCTCTGGGGCTGGGGTTAGGAGTCATACCCCGCGGAGGGCAGTTCAGCAGACTCATGGTAGGGGTTGGAGTGGTTGGAGTGGGGCTTGTAGGCGCTCTACGTGCTCTGGGGGGAGTGGTTGGACCGGTGGTGGCGGTAGGATGCCCACGTGCTCTGGCGGTGGTGGTGGGAGGGCAGGAGCTGGTGCTGGTGGAAGCGCTACCACCTAAGCATATTCGAGGATTGTCTTTTTCTTTCCCTTAATTCACCTCTTTTTTCAACTATTATGACTTTCATTCTTCTTGTTTTCTATTACTCCTTGGTATTGTCCCCATGTAGTGGGGGAACAGGGTAGTCTTTTCTCACTTTTACACAAATCATACGACTAACTTAAACCTCCGAGTCACATCTAACTTAGCATAATTACCTTTTATAGACCTCTTATTGTTATATACACTCTCTTTCAGTAACCTAACCATTTCGCTATGTGAACTCTGAACACAGTAACTCCATAGGATGACTGTGGTTATGATTTGGGTATATGCCTTGGGCGTATGGCTTGGGCGTATGGTTTGGGCATATGGTTTGGGCATATGGTTTGGGCGTATGGCTTTGGCGTATGATTTGGGCGTATGATTTGAGTGTATGGCTTGGGCATATGATTTGGGCATATGGCACCGGTGGATGAATAAGGCTTATGAATAGGGCATATGATTTGAACCGGTAAATAGAGTGTATCAATTGGGCGTATTCATTAGGCGTATGGCCTGCTGAGACAATATACGTTACTAGTCTAGGCAACGCGGACGTCCAATCGGTGTTGTGAATAATTCTGGTTCATATTGTATAAATCATTCCATGCAAATAAATCCCCATATATAATTTGAGTTATCTGGTTTTTGATATATGCTCACAGAATTACTCATTCATGTATTACAAGAGGAAGGTTCGAGAGGGGAATATACGAAAAGCGGGACCCTGGGCGGGGAAAATTCATTGATAGGGGGCTTTCCAGGGCATTGAATGGGGTGGGGGCCAGGATGGGAGCAGCGGCAGGGGGTGAAAAAACAAACACTTCGCCCGGGGGCATTGACCAGGGCGGGGCGGGGGATTGGGGCGAGGGGCTGCTGGTTTCGGGCCCCTCATGCCGCGTAACGAACACTACTTGTATCTTCCTATCATAATTGGGTACCTCTTTTTTAATTCTTTCCTTTCAACCCGTAAATGGTTAGAGTTCGAGCTTTTTGAATGTCAGTAAAGTCCTAGTGGCCTGTCATTGCCTGATATGAGAATCATTTGACAATTCATCACTGTTAGATTCACAATATCTTGTGTTCTTTTGGATGCAGAGAGGAAACAAAACAGTGTTGACAAGAGGTCCTATGTACAGAGTATGAGTGCATACCTCAAGAATTTATCAATCGCTTTGTATGAACTTTCAGGCATATTTATTCCAAGTCCACGCATGTGGCAAGATCAGGTTTAATGGTTAATGGGAGTTCTGTGGTCAGAAGAATTTAATCTAACTTATTGACTTTTGATATTCATTCAGGGTTTTCCCACCACTGTACATCTTGGGAAAAGTGAAATCAAGACTGTCCTCTATAAGGCTGGGAGAGGCTATTCCCAAAGAGGTGGCCAATCTTGGTGCGCAGTGATGAGTATTCCCTCAGGTACAGATTTGAATGTCTAGTACTACCCAATTTGGGCAATTAGTAGTAAATCTAAACAGAATTCATTGCATTGCATGCGTATTCTGAATCTACTATTAGAATACAAGTAGAGTTATCCTTATCACGATTACTAAAACAGGTTAGCTCGTGATATTTCAATCTAAATGAAATTTCTCAACAGCCTAAGGGATGGAGTAACCGGGTTTGTGGGAAGTGAGGCGAATATCTAGCACGTCGCTTAAAACCACAGTGATTGAAATTTTAACCTAGTTGACCTGTTACATTTTTTGTTTTGACTAACCTCTATCCTTGAAAACATTCTCATGACAGCTTCAAGTATTTAGTTTATGAGCATCCTACTCTTACGCTAATTTCATCTCTGGAAGATAGATTAATGTCTTCCATCTATGATTTTTGTTTCCTCATCTGTCTTGAACTTCCCTGTATTGGTTAAACATGGTTAAGAGAGGTTCTACTAAGTTATTGGCAACCATGGTTCCAAAGGCAGGTATGATAGTGTTACAGAGTTGCTAACATGGTAGGATTTTGAGCTAACTCAGCCAAAGATATTTGTGACAACAGATTAACAGTCAGGAAGGTTCATAGGTAATTGCCTGGTAAAGGTTGAGAAATAAAGTGTAGTCAAATATCAAAGAGTTAGAATATAACTGGCTAACTTGTTAACTTGATATATTGTTAAAGTCTCTTCTCTGCTGCTTTCTGATGGTTCAACCAGGGGGAGAGGCCTACTATTTATACTAATATTTTTCCTACATCGTCTTCTTTAGTTAAGAAGTATCTTCTTAACAACTTGAATTGACTTTTTCAGAACCAAGTCCGAACACTGTTTAACCCTGAAATCTTGCCCAGCTCAACTCTGACAATCTCTCAAACCGCTATTTCATCTGAAAGTGTTCCTACTGTTGAGTGTAGTAGGGTACGGGCAACCACCCTAGTAGTGTTGTGCAGAAGATAGGCCGGCGTTAAGGGTAAACCACTAGTTGCGCACACATGTTTGTTAGTCCTATTTAGTTAGCAGCGGCGCGCATCTGAGAATAGAACAGGTGCTCTCACATCCACCACGTCTACCCATCCACCTGGTTATGAGTCTTTGCATTCCACGCAGCCTAAGCCAAGGAGAAAATTCGTCCATTCGATAGGCGGCTATCTACCCCCTGTGCTTTTTTGAATCGTTCTTCTCACCCAGCTTGGGTAAAGGAGAAAAGTCGTCCATTCGATAGGCGGCTATCTACGCCGTGTGCTTTTTCCAATCATTTTTCTCACGGTTTGTTTTATCGATATATATATATATATCTCTCTCTCTAGTTCAACCCATCTCATTCTTACGATGACTGAACTTTACGAGTCTACGCTGTTGAGCTGTGTGTTGTTTCCACTCTTGGGAGATAATAATTTCGGGCCTTGGAGACCGAGAATGTCAGATCAATTGAAAGAATTGGACCTCTGGTGAATCGTATCTGGTCGTGAAAAGTCACCTGATAAGGATAGGACGGATGCGGCAGTGCAGTCCGCCTACAACAAGCATTTGCGGAAGTGTTTTGGGATTACAGCAAAGATTAGGACCGCGATGGAGCCACAGATTTGTGCCCAATATACGTCGGCTGCCTACGATGAGGATCCAGAATCCCTATGGAAGAGGATTGAGGAAGGCTATTGTAAATCTCTTGGGCTGGTTCTCTACTATTTTCGGAGATCTCCATTTGACTGCACCTTTGACGCATATCGGACGGCAGCAGAATATGTCCATAAGATCGAACGAATTATAGAATGTTTGCACAAGGCAGAGGCAGAGATCAAACCTCGCGAGAAAACCTTTTTCCTGTTAAACAGTCTACGGGCGTCATGGGGCGAGTGGTGTGATCTTCAAGCCACGATTCTTAAACCAGACCAACCGGAGGATTTGATCGCGGCTAGCAAAGCAAGAGAATCTACTATGAATCACGACAAAGGGGGGGCTACTGGTAACGATGCCGTTCTGGAGGTAAGGGGAAAAGGATATGGCTATAGCTCTATAGCCTCGGGGTCTGAGGGAGCATCTAGTTGTCAGATGATGAGAGGGAATGGACAAGCGAGCTATGCACAGTCGATTGTTTGTTACTAGTGTCAGGCGAAGGGTCACCAGCGCAGTGAATGTCGGAAACTCAAATCAGATACAGCAAAAGGGATTCGTACAGAGAAAGTCATGACAGAAGCTCAGGTGGCTTCCACGGATCAACCAAAGAACTGTCTTTTTACTGCGTTCAGTTCTACCAGTGCACCTACGCGCCGACATCAATGGGTTTTGGATACTGGCTGTAGTACCCACGTTACGGGTTTGCGGGACTGTTTTAGCACCTACGAACGAATTGCCCACGGCGAACACAGGATTCGTGGTGCCAACACTGCCGAGATCAATGTGCTCAGTCGAGGCGATGTCACTCTCTTGGTATGAGATGATGGAAAGCAATGCAAAATGAAGTTACTCTTCAAAGACGCGTTGAACGTTCCCACTTGCGGCCAGAAGAGTCTACTTTCGGTTTCTCAACAACGACGCACGAGTATTTTCGTCGGGTTTCCACCAAGTGGGGGAGCTACTATGAGATATAGTAACGGCTCCTTGGTTGGAGTAGCAGAAGCGAACGGGCTCTAGGTTCTGAGACCTATGAGGGGTGAAGTATTGAGACACCTTGGAGTTAATAATGCGTTTCCTCTGGACACAGGCGAAGGAGCAGCCAAGGAGGCCGCGCGGTGGCATTTCAGGCTAGCGCACTTAGGAGCACAAGCTGTGCGTAGGCTGTTGCTGGAGGACAACGATATTCCCAGTATACGGAAGGTCCCACATTGTGTTTGCGCGGGTTGTGTGTATGGAAAAATGGCAAGGAAGCCGTTCCCGTCAGTTTTACTATGGTTAAAAGTGACGCGACCTCTCGTGATTGTCCACACTGATATACCTGGACCAATCGATCCGAAATCATTCGGGGGAGCTCTCTATCTCCTCATGTTTCTGGATGACTTTACCAGGTACAACGTGGGTTATCTACTAAAGCGCAAATCGGAGGCATTTGCTCGCTTTAAGGAATATAAAGCCTTGGTAGAGAAACAATGAGGAAAGGTTATTAGGAAACTCTGCAAGGATGGGGGAGGGGAATATACGTCAAATGAAGTTTGTCATCTCTTACAACAAGAAGGAATAGAGATCTAAAGAACGACGCCATATACTCCTCAATCCAATGGAGTGAGTGAAAGACCGAACCGTACCATCATTGGAACTACGCGTGCGCTTTCACATGCTGTCAGTCTCACGGTCCCCTGATGAGATACGGGTTGGGATAACTTTGGTGTTCTTTCTTTGGTTACACGGTTGTTATGAGGGATTTCCTTTGTAAGGTTTACGATAAATTGTATGGTTTCCTTGGTTACACGGATATGCGACTCATACTGGGGTATGAGTCGGGCGGCAAAGGCTGTGCTAGGATTTCCTTCTATATAAGGGTGGCTTGGCCCCCTATTTCTTTCCCAGAGTCGGCCTCCCTCCTTTCCTTTGCCATAGATTGGCCTCCTCCCTACTCTTCCCCATCCTCAGCTATGGCGCGGACGCCTTCGTTCCCACTGTCCACATGACAAGGAAGCTTGCCGTTTTCTGGCACAAAGTCCAGAGATCGACGACCAATTGTTTCGTATGTACCCCCACAGATGTCCTGGCCATCGAGGCCTGTCTGCCACCACGCGAACTCCTCCTCAGATACAAGCGCCGCCTTGCCTCCCTTAGGATACTATGCTCCCCCCCCGGAATCACCCCTGCAGCCGCGAGGCTACCTCTCTCCGTGCTAACGCCCTCCCTCCACCGACACTCCCCAGACCACAGAAGCCTGAGCGCTGGGAATGCGGGCAGCCGTCTGCCCCTCCCGTGGCTCCAGCCCAGACCGCCCTCAAAGAATAGGGCCCACCTTCCCCTGGATGCCCTACCGCACTCGATGCTTTTTCTCCTTGGCCCGGATGGCCACAACCCTCTCCCGGTCACCTCCCAGCCCCTACTCTGCGTGTCCTACCCTGAACCCACCCCGGACCGCTCGTACCCCCAACTCAAGCTTAAGTGCAAGAATCTGCTTATGAAAGAATCGGACGAAGCCGCGCCTGACCCGGCCAGGTACCCGTACCAACCATCACTCAAACCCCACCCATTCATGGGGCTCGACAAGTTCTCCGCGGGTCGCCTCTACCAGATGAGGTCTGGGAAGAGCTACCTCCGCGCCCACCCTTCCTGGGACAGTGATGTCCCGACCACCTGCCCCGCTTGTCAAAGCGCCCCCGAGACGTTCGCTTACGCCATCCTCCACTGTTCGGCTGAGGAACCCGCCAGCACCCGCCACCTTCAGGGGGTCGTTGACGTTGGCCCAGACTGCCCCGTCTGGTATTCGGCTGCCCTCTTGGGCGCCCTCGCCCGCTTAATCATGGCCACAGCCACAGCCTTTCCCCCTGGCATGTTCTCTCGCCCATCGTCCGCTGTTTCTTCTTTGTCCTCCCGCTCATCTAATGTAGTTTCCTTTGGTTACTTTATATCTTCTCAGGAAAGCTAGGTTTAAATTTTTTGTTTTTCCTGCCATCCGCGGGTTAAGGGAGGGTTTCCTTTACTTTACTTGTTTTAATTTCGTGCCCGTGTGTGGGCCTGGGACCAGTACGGACCCCAGATGAAGAGAGAGATTTTGGATGTTTACATTGTTTGTTTGTTTTGGCTTTTGGGTTTTGTTTTCGCCATAGCTAGCGCTCCATGCGATTTCTTGTACCTTAACAACGAATATATGATATAAAAAAAACAAATATAAAAAAAAAAAGCCCCCTATTTCTTTCACGCTCAGCGCCCTCAACACCTCCAGTCATTGAAATCACAACTCCACGTCGTTCAGTGCACGATCCCCCCTCGCCGCCTAACTCTACCTTACCCTCAGGCGTCGCGTCCCTGATCCCCCATCGTCACGATGGAAGACCTCCCTCCCCTTCCTTCATCGGGGGTCCCATCAAGCGCCTCCTCGGCTCAGTCCTCTTCCCCTGAACTCAATGAGTCCCACCTCTACATACGCGATTTTGTTTGCGAGACCCGTCAGAGGCTTAACTTCACAGCCACGCAACTCTCCATCCTCGACGAGCACCAGCTCTCCGGCCTGTCAGAGGGCGAGACGATTCTCGTCCCCACTATCCTGCTCGGCCCTCAACGTGCTCGCGTCCATGACGGGTCAGCTTGACACCATAACAAGCCAATTGGGCAATATCCAACAAGCCGTCCACACCATGCCAACTTGGACCGCGCTCGAAGGCGTCCTCACCCCCATCAACCCAGCCATACGTGACCTGTGACATAGGGTGACTGTCCCCCCTGCCCAAGCCCCTGCCCCCGCTCGGCCTCTGGTTCCCCCAACCGGTGCAACCACACGACAAGCCCCTGCCCCAACTCGGCCGGTCTTTCCTCCGTCTGGTGCTACTGCACCCCCCCCGCCCCCGGACCCAAAGCATGCCCCCCCCCCCCAACAAAGGCCCTTCATCCTTCGACCCGGACATACCCAGATATGATGTGGGCACCCAATCCTTCTACGGCGACCCCAGGGCGTACGCGGACAAGATCCCGGATTCATGGGAAGCAAACACATTCCGCGAAGGGAAGTACCCCGACGGCAGCACCTTCATCGCAGGGCACCTCGCCCCTGACTGCCCCAAGCCGCAAGAATCGTATGCCAAGGCCGCCTCCGCTGGCGCTCCTTTGAGCAAGAAGAATAAGAGCTCCCTCACGGCCGCCCAAGTCGCCTCAGCCAGCAACAGTGTGTCTGCTACTCAGCCACCGAAGTCGCTTCCTACGGCGGAAAGAAGATTCCACGCTCCCCATTCCTCCCCCTCTGAGCACCAACAAGCGTCCCTAATCGCTGCCACCTTCCCCGGCATAGCTGCGCGTGTTCTGAGGGATGCGAACTGCGTCGTCCCCATTGCAGTCACGACCAAGGTCAAGGATCGTGGGTCTGTCACCCTGCTCGTCGCCCACCCTGCCACTCCCGCCGCCGCCTTTGCGCCTTACTTGAACCCCCTCTCTGTCCAGCTGAACAAGTCTTTCCCTCTGGGAGAATCTCCCTGGTTGCCCTTTCGCCTCGCCCCCAATGAGGCCCAGCTTGCCATCCACTCCCTCCCCATTGCCTTCCTCCGCGAGGACCCTAACAAACTTTTCCCCTGCCTTGTGGAGTCGATACTCAACTCCAAGGACAGCCGAATCCTCGCCGCCAGGTACCTCAACCCCAACTCTCGGTCCAGGGAGGGCAAGGCGGCTACGTCCGTCATCGTCACAGTCCACCCATGGGACGTCCCAGCGATGGGCTCCTCCATACGCCTTTTCTCCCGTTCGAGGACGGTTGAACGCGCCAACTCCTCCAACAGGTACACGCAGTGTAAGAACTGCTGGGGCTTCGGACACGTCACGCCAAGATGTCCCTCCACCGACCCTGTCTACCCCATCTGTTCCCTCAACCACACCCGTGCTATGCACCGATGCCCCAACCCCACATGCCCTGGACGTGGCAACCTTAAGGCTACTCCTGGCTGTTGCTCTTCCTCCCCACCGCGATGCGCGAACTGCGAAGGCGCCAACACTGCGACTCACAGGGATTGTGACTCCCGTCCGTCGCCTCCCACTCTCCGGCGTTCGGCCGCTGCCGAAACGATTGTTCCTCCGCCGCCCGTTGGCGACGCGGTGGACACCGCCACCGACGAAGATGACCTCTCGCCCCCCGCTGCACCCACCCGCTCCCTTCAGTCGGCGTTCGAGATGGCTACTCCTGGAGCCAGGAGCGCAACGATACTTCCGGCCCCAGTAGGGCCCATTCAAGGCACTCCGCTGATCCCTCCCGCGGAGTCCGTCAGCCCCTCCCCCATGAGCAGAACACCTTCGGGCCTGGCCCGTTAATGCAGTGCAACCAGACCTCGTGGGGCGGTGAGCTGGACTCCCCTCCCCCTCCGAAACCCTTGACACTCGTTCAACACAACTGTCTTGGCAGCGGGCATGGGTTTCTTTCCTTATTTGCGTCCATTACACAGTTGGCTAACCCACCCTCCATTCTGGCCCTGCAAGACCCTCCGGTCTACAGGGGCAAACTGCCTTCGTTCAACTTATTTACGGTTTTTTCTCCTCCCACAGCCGGTGGCTGTAAGCCCCGGGTAACCTTTTATGTTTATAGCTCCTTTTTGTCAACTATATCTCTTTTACCGCGGTTTTTTGGCAGGGGCCATGTTATGGCACTCGACCATTTTACCCCTGATGGTTTCTTCAACCCCTCCACGACTGGTGTCACGATAATCAACTCCTACAGCAGCAAAGGGTGCTCCAACAACACCCGCTCTGTTCCACTGGACATCATCTTCCCCTCCTCTCCCCGCCCCACCATCACCCTGGGTGACCTCAACGTTCACCACCCCCCGCCCCACCCTCATAGGGTTTTTAAGGAGGACGAGATCGCCACCTCGTCCCCATACTTCGATAGGGTCATGGACCTAGGATTCTCCCTCCTCAATACCCCGGGCGTGTTCACTCAGTTCTGCATGTCGCTCATTGGACGCCCCGGCGTACTTGACCTGGCCTTTGCCTGCCCCCTGTTTGCCTCGTACTTCACGGACTGGTCTGGCCCCCTCCCCTCTACTGGCTCTGACCACATCCCGATCCTCCTCCGCTTCGAAGCCCCCCTGTTCCGGGCGCCCCCCACAACCCATAACTGGGCCCTGACCGACTGGACCTCCCTGGAGCCCGCCTTGAAGGCCACAACCATCGCGCCCCCTCCTCACCTGCCTACCACGCGCTCGCTGGACTCTTGGTTCAGCACCAACCTAAACAGGGTTACGACCCAGTTCGCGCTACACACCCCGCTCAAGAGGGTGACCTTTCAATCCAAGCCCTGGTGGTCAGAGCTCCTCTCGGTGCTCAAGAAGGCCTACAACACGGCGCTCCCTTCCTCGAAGCGCCATCGCTTTGACGCCTCCCTCCTAGCCTCCGCAAGGGCCGCAAGGTCCGCATACTTCAAAGCCATCAAGAGGGCGAAAAGGGGCCACTGGTCCTCCTTCCTGGCCTCTGCTACCCCTCAGACCGTGTGGACAGCCAAAAAACGGGCCGTCGGCCGCCCCCCCCACCGGTTCCCGGACCTCCCAGGAGCCTCTACGGCGCAAGAACTGAATCAAGCGCTGCTTAGCCATTTCTTCCCCGGTGAGCCACCCAGGCTGGTGGATACCATCCTACTTCCATTCAGGGACTGCCCCCCGCTCTCCGCGGACGAAATTGGCAGCGCCCTAGCTCGTTCCTCCCCGTCGTCGGCCCCTGGGCCTCACATGGCCCCCAACTCGGTATGGAAGAGGGTACACCGCGTGGCCCCTCACCTGATCTCCGACCTGCTCGCCCCTTTGGTGACGTACGGCTCCCACCACCTCACCCTCATGAGAGCCGATAACATTGTCCTCGACAAACCGGGTAAGCCCTCCGACGACTACCCCTCGTCCTTCCGGGTTATCGTCCTGCTCCAAACTTGCTCGAAGATCCTTGAGAGGATAATGCACTCCAGACTCTCCTGTGTGGCCTGAGTAACGGGCCTCCTCAACCCACACCAATGCGGCTCGCGGGCAGGCCTTTCGGCCTCAGACGCGGTGACCACCCTCACCCACGAAGTAAAGACCCTCCAGATTGCTCAGAGGAAGGTCTCCGCGCTCTTTCTCGATATAAAAGGGGGCTTCGACAATGTCAACCCCACAACCCTCTGCGGCATACTTAGAGCCAAAGGGGTCAATCCGTATCTTGTGTCCTGGACCAGGTCCTTCCTTTCCGGCAGGACGTGCCGGCTCCGCTACCAAGGCTCCCCAAAGGTGTTCGCCCGTGTCTCGGTCTGCACTCCGCAAGGGTCCCCAGTGTCACCGCTCCTGTTCGTGATCTACGTCTCCCAGCTCCACTGCGAGATTCCCGGCAGTCTCACCCTCTCCTACGTCGACGACTTTGGTCTGACGGCATCCTCTTCGTCCTATCGACGAAACGTCCAGATCCTACAGAAACACTACGGCAAGCTGAAGGCCAGAGGGGCCAGGCTAGGAGTCGGTTTCTCGGTCCCTAAGACGGAGCTCATCCCCTGGCGCACGAACAGGGACAGAGCCCCCATCTCCAATACCCAGGTCCACCTTGATGGGTCGATTTTCAGGCCTAAGGCCGAGGTCTGGTGGCTGGGTTACTGGTTCACCCCTTCGCTCGCCACCACCACTCCTTTTGTCAAGAGACTGGCCAAGGCCCAAGCGGCGTTTGTTGCGGTCTAAAGACTTTCTCCGCTGGGAATCGGCCTGCCTCCTTTCCTTTGCCATAGACTGGCCTCCTCCCTTCTCTTCCCCATCCTCAGCTACGGGGCGGACGCCTTCGTTCCCACTGTCCACATGACGAGGAAGCTGGCCGTTTTCTGGCACAAAGTCCAGAGATGGACGACCAACTGTTTCGTGTGTACCCCTACTGATGTCCTGGCCATCGAAGCCTGTCTTCCGCCACTCGAACTCCTCCTCGGATACAAACGCCGCCTAGCCTCCCTTAGAATACTTTGCTCCCCCCCTGAGATCAACCCTGCGACCGCGAGGCTTCCCCCCTCCGTGCAGACCCCCACCCTCCACCGACACTCCCCAGACCACAGAAGCCTGAGTGCGAGGAATGCGGGCAGTCGCCTGCCCCTCCCGTGGCTCCAGCCCAGACCGCCTACGAAGAATAGAGCCCACCTTGCCCTGGATGCACTACCCCGCTTGTTGCTTTTCCTCCTTGGCCGGGATGGCCGCGCCCCGCTCCCGGTCACCTCCCAACACTTACTCTGCGAGTCCTACCCCCAACCTTCCCCAGACCGCTCATACCCTCGACTTAAGCTTGAGTGCAAGAACCTCCTTATGAAAGAATGGCGCGAAGCCGCGCCTGACCCGGCAAGATACCAGTACCAACCGTTACTCAGACCCCACCAGTTCATGGGGCTTGACAAGTTCTCAGCAGGTCACCTTCACCAGATGAGGTCTGGGAAGAGCTACCTCCGCGCCCACCCTTCCTGGGACAGCGACGTCCCCACCACCTGCCCCAGCTGTCAGAGCGCCCGCGAGACGTTGGAACACGCCATTCTCCACTGCTCGGCTAAGGAGCCCGCCAGGACCGGTCACCTTCAGGGCGTCCTGGACATTGGCCCTGACGCCCCTGTCTGGTATTCCGCCGCCCCCCTGGGAGCCCTCGCCCGCTACATCCAGGTCACTGCCACAGCCTTTCCCCAGGGCATGTTCTCGCGCCCGTCATCCGGGGTGTCTGTTTCGTCGGCTTCTTCCCACTCGTCTTATGTAGTTTCCTTTGGTTACTTTATGTCATCGCAGGCAAGCTAGCTTTATGTTTATTGTTTTTCATGCTATCCGCTGGTCAAAGGAGGGTTTCCTTTGCTTTACTTGTGTTAACTTCGTGCCCGTATGTGGGCCTGGGACCGGTACGGACCCCAGATGAAGGGAAATGATTTCGCATGTTTACTTTGTTTTTTTGTTTTGGCTTTTGGGTTTTGTTTTCGCCATAGCTAGCGCTCCATGTGATTTCTTGTACCTAAACAACGAATATATGAGTTTAAAAAAAAAAGAAAAAAAAAGAAAAAAAAAGAAAGAAAAAAAAAATTGGGGGGTTTTGGGTTGGGGGTTGGGGGGGGGGGGGGGGGGGGGGGGTGGG
>Ga0307513_10002816_pt1 | contig 23858 bp, 24 predicted proteins | sample 15_EM_MG_FD_202174 | JGI IMG/M metagenome (GOLD analysis project Ga0307513, IMG submission 202174) | Populus trichocarpa ectomycorrhiza microbial communities from riparian zone in the Pacific Northwest, United States - 15_EM | ecosystem: Host-associated > Plants > Roots > Unclassified | place...
GCCTTCTGGCGTCTGGCCTGCTAACCTTGATCCCTTCCTGCTCCTACATCGCGCAATGTCGGGTCGTGAAACGCATTATGAATATTCGCATTGGTTTCTGGAAGATCGATAGGTGGTTCAACAGACATGCTAATTATCGGGCAAAGAGAGCTGCGGACATTGCCAAACGCTTGTAAATCGTGGTTTGTATCCTCGTTCGTATTCGGGATGTTCTCGTTATTGTAGTCGTAGCCTTGTGCTCTTGACGTCCTGAGTTGGTAGGGCTGTGGGGTTCCAGTAGTATTAGTCCAGAGGGTGGGATAGTTCGTCCAAACGGCACATAAGAGGACTGCAGGTGGTCAATATTTGGGCGTCTTGCTGTTTCTCATTGATTGAAGGGAATTTTTAAGTCCCCGTTGTCGCTAGGTCTCCTGAAGAAGCCACCCTGCGATGTCACCGCGAGACCAACTTCTGTTACTCCGCTTATCATGTAAGGCTATTGGAATCGAGCCGATCGATGGTGTCATATACTAAGTCACCGTTCGCACCCAGGTGATCGGCCACGTGTTCAAAATCCGGGCGGTTCCTCCACTGGTGGAGGTGTCGAAAACTGCATTGCGTGTGAAATAAATAGGTCGGCAAAGAAACCTGGCTTGGTGACAGGACTCCCCGGTAGTGGGGACGAGAAGAGTAGCACCTCATCCCGTGTCTCGTTGGATGCTCGGACCTCACACGAGAGGAAACGGGGGATGATTATTGCCCGAGGCGTCAACGAAAGGCGAATAGGAAGGAAGAGAAAACACCGGACAAGAGGAGTTGGTCGGCTGACACTTGTGATGACCGGCAAGAGCTCGGAATGGCAAGCTTGAATGGGGTTCTTGTGGTCAATTGGCAGTCGGTAATGAATTGGAGCTGCGACGGGAGCAAGGGTTAGGATGAAAATGGCGCGATTGAGGCGTGGAGGGGCTGTTCGTCTGAATTTCTCAACGGTGGAAGAGGCATCATGTGCGGGGGCAGCTGGGCAGCTGAATAGGTCATGGGGAGGAAGGGGTGATGCTTTCGGGGCGGCGTACGGGGATGAGGGTACTCGTACGGACGACTATATATCCCCCTTAGACCTCTGGCAGCGACCGCTTTCACCCCCCGTACCATGGACTCACCATACCTGGACCGCCGCCTACTCGAAATGGACACCGCCAGCCTCGCTTGGCGTGCTCGGTTGTGGACGATTGCAACGTGTACTTGAAGGAGGATTACAGCAAAGCTCGTGACGTGTGTTCTCTCGTCAGGTTGGGGATAGTCCTTGGGGATAGTCCCACCCACGGAAAATAATTTGGAAAGGCAAGAGCAGGCTTGCAAGTGAGCGGGAAGGAGATCGACAGTTGGGACGGCTCCACCGCAACTGAGAACGATAAGAGTGGTGGGGGGTAGGGCGTAAGGGCCGATGGGTGCGGTGTGGACAAGGGTAACGGGATCGCTTGGAGGGTCTGCCGGATGACGAGGTGGAACATAGAGGACGAGTGGACGATGATTCGACATAGATACGAGGAGAATAAGCTTTAGAAGCATTCAGCCGCAAGCGACAAACCGTGGTGCCAGTACTGGCAGGCTGGGAGGCTAGAGCGCAGTCGTGGTTCAGGAGGCGTGATATGGTATGGAGGAGGCACTGTAACGACCCTGGGTGCGTGGTGAGCGAGCAATCTTCTCGGAGCGATACGCGATACGTGCAGGACGTGCCAGACGTGCAAGACGTGCAGCAAGACGTACAGGCTGGGGCAACCAACGAGGGCTTCGCGCGGTGGGCGGCAAAGGCATCAGGCGACTACGCGACGATCGGGCGTGACGGGCGTGAGGCGCAGAGGCGAGCGCGGGAGACGAAGCGCCCGGTGGAACGCGGAAAATGGAGAGAAGCGCGCTATGGAAGCGAATGTCGGCTGTTGGGATGGCCATCCAGGGATGTCGGGGATGACGAAGACGACGAAGAGATCGCTCTGCTCCACGACCGCGGGCAAGAGTACGACTAACCCCACTCGGAAGGAAGGACGGGTGTAGGTACTGGTGCTGGATTAGAAGATATGATGATGGCAGATTGCCAGATATGCAGGCAGATACGGCCACATATGCCCCACATATGATGCCGCATATGCCACATATGCCACATATGCCGCTTATGCACGGCTAATCCAGCAATCCAGTCACTCCAGCATCACGCCAGCATCACCATAGCCATCCCCCCCATCCGCCTTTGTTTTTCACCTCGCTTGATCAATCTTGGATTCGGCCTCGTCCTTCCCCTCGCTTCACGCCATCGACGTCGTCCTCTCCAGCTCTCCTCATGTCCTTCATGTACAACTCTACGTACCCAAAAGTCCGCCAGGAGGGCTTCCATCTCAACAGCGGTGCCACCCAGCCCACCGCGGCCCAGTCCCAGCAACAGCAACAGCAACAGCAGTCCCTCGGCCATCTTCAGCAGCACCCTGCCCCCAGTTCCTTTGACCCAAACTCGATCTACACCACTGGTGCTCTCTTCGCTGATGCCTTCCGCAATCCCAGCCAGAACCAGGACCCCTTCCGCAGGTTCGACAATCAGCAGCAGCAGCAGAACTCCAGCACCCCAGCGACCCTCGATATCCATGAGGAGCTCTCCTACCTCAATCCTTCCTCCACCACCCGATCCGTTTCCGGCCACTCCCCCCAGCCGCCCACGTCCGCCGCCGAACACGCCGCTCCTGGCCCGTATTCGTCTACACCCGATAACTATCCCAAGCCCCACGATATATTTTCTGTCAATCAGCCACATCTTGCCTCCTTTTCCCTCCCGCACAACCGTCCGCCCTTCTCCAGAGATGCCTTCGCAACTACCACTACACCCGCGTCCCTCCACCAGTCATATGGTCGCACAGACTTCTTCGGCCACCAGTCACAACAGGATTTCCAACGCCATCACCAGGACCAACTAACTCCCCACCAGCAGCAGCAGCAACAACAATTTGGCCTCTTAAATCGCCCCCTCAGCTCCGCTGGAGATACCGGTGGTATTCGCTCCCCTCTATCCGACAATTTCAAGCCCGGTGGTCCTCAGTCGCCGGCAGTCGGCCCCACGCGGTCCCGCTCCCGCTCCCGGTCCAAAGTTTCCACTTCGCGTACGCGCGTAAGCAAGCCCCCCTCGCTGCCACCTCCAGACGAACCCTCCGGCTCTTCACGCAGCACTAGCGCAAGCCGTCCTTCTGGCATCGGGATCCCAGGCCAGGGACGACACGGTTTTACCAGCTTCGGTGCTCAACCAAACTCTACCTCATGGTTCGTCCCAGGAGACCAGTACCCTGCGGCACAGAATGTGGATGGGGTCAACGGGAACCATGCATACAGCCAGTCCTTTGGCGGCGGGAGTCTGCCAATGGGTGCCAGTCCCACCACCACTCAGAATGGCGGTAGCCCACCTACGCCGGCAAATGATGCTGCTTCCAAGTGAGTTCTTGTTCATTCCTCCGTACTTTTTCTACAATGGCCCGCTTTCCTGACCCTGCATGTCTCCCCCCATTTCGCGCGCTGCCTCCCACATCCGTCCCCGCATTCAAACTACTTCTGGTGTACTCTGCGTTTCCCACACATCCTAGACTCGCACTTGCAAACGAGAAGCGGCGGAAGAGACGTGAATCCCACAATGCAGTGGAGAGACGGCGGAGGGACAACATCAACGAGAAGATTCAAGAACTTGCGATGCTCCTTCCCGACGAATGGCTGAACGACGCTGCCAAAACCGGATCGATGGCCGGCATGTTGTCGGGAACAGTGTCGGGTTCGATTGGCGGTGAAGAAGATTCGAAGGAGGTTAAAGCGAACAAGGGAGTCATCCTGCGGAACTCTGTGGAATACATCAAGTGCGTCTCACTTTCCGCTATTGCTTCGTCTTCCTTGGGTGGCTTCTGACACTCTTCGTGCCCTCTCGGCGATCTAGGAACCTCGTTCAATTGGTCCAGGTCCAACGCACCCGCAATCAACAGCTCGAGTCCGAACTTGCTCAGTATCGGAACCGCTTCGGGAGCGCCGCGGACGGCATTCCCCAGACCAATGGAAGCGGGCTCGGTGATTTCGACGGATTGGGTGGCATGGCTGGTTCCGGAAACGGTTTGAACTCTTCTAACGGAGATCACAACTCGGTCAATATGGTGAGCGGCGATGAGGACGCAGCCATGACTGTGCTCCTCGCCAACCCGTTGTCGCCCGACGCGGAGTTTGACATCAAGAACATGTTCCCCATGCAGATGGGGGGACACGACACTGGAGGCATGGGAGATCAGGGTCAGGGGTCTAGCATCCCTATGCCCCTGGGCATGCTCGTTGACACCCACAGCCCCTCCACTCCGTCAGGAGAAGGTGAGGACGAGGAAGAGATCCCGAGAGGGCGAGGGCGTGACCGTGGAAGCCGATTCCCCAGTGGGGCCAAGAAGGAGGAAGTAAATATCGTACTCTCGTGAGCACGAATAACGACAATACAAGACAGCTCGCGCAGGTCGGCCGTCGGACTCCGTTCACCCATTTTTGAAAGAAACCTTATCTCCCCTTCTCATACGCATGCCTCTCTCTTGTTGTTTGTTGCAATCGATCATCGCTCCCGCCGCCTGTACCAACACCACCTGTCAGATCGCGCATAACCCGGTCCCAGGGGTCCCCGAAATCGAGGAAGAGCACAGGCCTCTCTTCGCTTCGCGTCGACTCTGGACTCCCTACGCGATCTCCCCCACTCCCCCCACCCTATTCATATCTGGTTCTCCACCGGCAACACGCCATCAACTTCGCTTCTCGATGCAGCTCCACACGGGCTGCCTTTCATCCAGGTTTCCACCTGATTGTGGCCCTGGGTTCATCGTCACCCTGTCTTCCTACCTTAGCTGTTTTATCCCCCGCAGCCTAATACGACGTTTGTGCGCAGACTGCAACGCAACCGATTCTCGCTGCTCCTGGAAACTATCTTGTTCACTTTTTTTTTTGTTGGCTGGATCAGCCACTTGCAGCCGGTTACCCCTTTCATTCTGTCCCCATATTTGTTTTGTTCCACTTTGCTCTTCACGATCAATAACCTGTGTTCACGAAATGGACTTAGGAGTAGGGTCGTAAGTTGCTATATGCGGACGTTGTTAGGCTGCTGAAGCACGATGTTATTACCGACTTGTACATCATGACAGAAACGAAAGGCAATATGGATTCATTCAATAATTGTTTGGGAAATTACCAGTGTCAACATTGTATTAAGTGATTACTACTGTTCCAGACTCGGTGAGGGGAGAGGACCACTTTACCATCCAAGCAGTGTACGGGATTACCCGTTGGACCATACTGATATGCTAAGAGGCATGAAGAACACCCCAGCCCACCAACTCAAACGTGACGGGAATGAGATGAGATGCGAGAGCACCGATACCGCCGTAGACCGCGAACTTGGTTAACACTTCAAAATGGGGTCAGTGTTTCGGCAGAGAAAAAAACAAAACAACTCGAGAGCTCACCATCAGCGTCATAATGCTTGACATCGGCCTCGTCTTCGACGTCTTCGTCTTCTTCTGATCCACCCCCGAGATCGACGTGCTTCTCACCCGTCGGATGACGAAAGCCGACGCGCTTTGTGCCAAGTGGATAGGTACCATTCCCATTCGCCGCCGTTCCAATTCCACTGCCACTTCCACTGCCCCTCCACTTGATTCCCATCTCGGCGTTGTACAGATGATGGGCGTGTGGCAGCGTGCCTGTGGCGCTGACCTCCTCCGCGCCCTCATGGCCCGCTGCTGCTGCTGCCCCGGCATTTGCGAGTGCGCCGGGGAGATCCATCATACTGGGGATAGGGTGCAGGCCCTTCTCGATCGGCACCTTCTCGTACTCTGTCGCTGGGGTATAGAAACGACGCGTTGGGAGGAATCCGACGATGCCACTGATGAGACGGAAGGTGGGTGGGAGGACAGCGTGGAGGATTTGCTTGGCGAGGATACGCCAGATGAAGATGACGGCGATTCCGATGACCAATTTGAGGGATGCAAATGACCACCAGAGGATGATGTCTTCGGTCGTGGAATACTCCCAGCCGGGTGTACGCGACTTGAAGAATCCAGAAGGGATGTCAAGACCGAGCCGGGCCGCATGCCAGCGGGATAGTGTTACGCCCAGCAAGACGGCCAAACACGCAATAGCGTCTTCGAAGCAAGGACAATCATCAATAGGTTGGGGGTGTTGGTTGACAAGGAGCAGTGAGGCGAGTATCATGCAGACAGGGAGGAGCCAGTTTGCATTGACGATAAATCGTTCCATGTGTTCGCCGTAGATTGCTTGGAGAGCACCGACAAGAGCACCAATGAGAGTACCCGCTGCGACGTCAGTGAAGGAGTGCATACCACAGTATAGGCGTCCAAATGCGATGGTTGTACCGTACCACAGCAGTATGGCGAGGGTGTTGTTGTACACAACAGGAGCGGAGAAGTAAGAAGTGGGGTCGGCAGCGGCGTTGCGTAAGAGGGCGTAGAGGTACACGGCGAAGGATACACTGTTTGCGGAATGGGTCGATGGGAAGCCATATTCGAGGTGGTGGTTCCCGATCGTAAGGCGAGTTACAGGAGGGGCAAAGGGACGTGGAGCGCAGAATAGATCCTTGAAGAAGGACGTGAGGTACACAGTGGCACACATAGTGTGTACAAGCCTGTGCGGATAAATATATCAGTTTTGCGGGCATTGGGTCGGAGCAGTGGTAGCAGTGGTCGACCTCACCCCCGGGCTGTGTCAGTATGGCCAAAGAAGAATAGACAGGGGAGTACGGTCATGAAGAACATGTGTGTACCGAGCGAAGAGGTATAGAGGAAGTATTTATCGAGCAGACGCGTTCTAAATTTTTCCTGTCGAAAAAGTCAAGGTGGATGATTTATAATTTATAATTTATAATTTATAATTTGGCACTGGGGAGTGTGTGCCACGAACCTGCATAGCTCCTAGTATCCTCGACTCGTGCACAAGACTTTTCATAAGCGCATTCCGCACCCATGCCCTCCACCACGACAGTTGCCTGCTGTCGACAGTCCTGGTCGAAACACCAGGCGGGTCTGAGGATGAATAGTAGCCGACTCGGTGTTGACCCACGGAAACAGGAGAGTCGTACGAGGACCAAGCCGGGCTTGTGGGAGTCAGCGGAGGGGTCGTAAGCGTCATCATGTCTTTCGTTGGTTGCGCCATTGCAAGTGACAAGTAGGTGGTGTGCAAGATGCAAGACGACAGGATGAAGGACGAAGCCCAACGGACCCGGCAGGGCTTAAAACCAAGGCAACCGGGAGCGGTGGGAGCGGAAACAAAGCAAAATGGCTTGGGATCGGACCGAAATGCAAAGTATGGGAAAATCGAAATTATCATCACTACCATCATGTGACACATCATGTGACAGCACAAGCAGCCGTGGCTCGCGTTCCCCTCATCAAATCGCCCAGTCTTCGCCTTCCTCAGCTCGTAAGTGGCCGATATACGATCACGGTCCCTCTTTTTTCACGTTTCAACGCCTCTAATTAGGTCACTATCCCACCTACAATCCACCCACTCCCCGACAGCGTCACTGCATACGTACGTGCGCGCAGACTCTCTCTTTGCTCTGTCAGGCAATCTAACACTAACACCTGCGACTAGTTTGTCTATCCATTCACCCTCGAACCCCATGTGGCTAATATAGAAGCTACTCGGCAATCCACATTGAACGCACACACCGCCGCATGCGAGGCGTACCTCAAACGCCGTGAAGAGGAGAAGGAGCGGCGAAAGAAGGAGGCCCTGCGCAAGGTGGCACCAGGGTTCGAGCCCTCTGCAGGTACCTTGGTGCCTCAGCGAGTAGGCGGCGGCGTACCTCAACTGAATGCTCAAGCGGGACCATCATCACCAACACAGAGCATACCAAAGGATCCTATGGCTGATCTAGTAGATCAGCTTGCTGCTCTGGAGGCAGCCCACAGTCGCTACCCATAGTCCACTAACAGTATCCTTCCACTCCGCAACTGCTGCATTTATACTCTACTCATTCAGTTTGAAATGCATGGGATTGTAAGATGGTACCCATTGGACGTTACAAAATGCGGCGGTTACAACTAAGCATCTCGCCACTCCCTACTCCGTCCCAAGAACGGGTGGGGGAGCCCGTGTCATCGGAATTGACAGCACTCTTACCGCCTCGTCATCATCCATCGCCAAAGGTTCGACGATTCCGCAGAGCGTCTCCCAAATTGTCTCCTGAGACCGCCACCAGCTTGCCACGGTTTTGATGAGTAACGCGATCAGGATCCTGTCCTCATTCCGCTTCGTCTTGGAGAACATGGTGACTAAGGCCGTGAGAAGCGGTTCCGCATCGTTGTCATCAAAATAGCTTCGCATAGACGCCCGAGTTTGATCAGCTACTTTCGCGGCTTGGTAATCGCGCATCCGGTGGAGCCCGGGAGCAGCGGACTCATTCTTAGTAACGTTGTCTCTTTGGCTGAGGATCTCTAGCAGATGGGGTAGGTTGAGGAAAGAAAGTGGCTGATGAGTGGCGTTTAGGCCAATTTGCGTGAGAGACTCCGCGAATGCCTTGTGTGCATCGGAACGAGACAGGCCTAAAATAGGATATGGGAGGAGTAGGACCTATATGCAAGTGTCAACACCTTTCCGGTTGCTTTGATATACTTCTACGCACCTCGAGCTTGACAAGTACACGAGCATTCGCGGATCCAATGTTGAACCGTGTGCCAGGTATGCCTGTTGATTGATCCTCCTTGACCCTGTCACGAAGCCAGACAGCCAGAGGCCTTATATACTTCAACCAAGCCTCCTTTTCGATAGAGGATTTGATCTTTTGGGGTTTCAAATGATCGATGAAGGCTAAAAGTAAGTCGTTGGGCGTTACTAACCCAGGGCTCGAAAGCCCTCCGGGCACTACCGACTGGTTTTCTGATAGTAATAGGGTGGTACAGACGCCCTTGAGTGCGTCCAAATCCGCCTGGTTCCCGAAGAGGCTGAGACAATGGACTATAACCGCGAAGTGTCCATCGTGTTCATCCCATATTCCAACTAGTCTCTTGAAGTCCTGCGCCAGCCGCTCATCTGCAAAGGGCATAGACCTTGTCTGTAACCGTTCGAGGAATGGGCGTAGACTGTTAGCACGAAGGAACGTAGTCGGTAGGTCGTATATGAGTTTGGTGAGTATGGAGTCCTGAGGTATCTCTCTTCTCCATGCTCTGACGAAATCGCCCAGGTGACTCCGCAAATTGAGAAGCGGACCAAACGGATACTCCTCCATCGTCTTGAGCTCCTCTTCGCTCGCCGCATTTTGCTGCATATATTCCATCATCCATCTCTTGGAGTTCTTCGTTTGCGTGGCGTACATTCTTTCAACAATGTTGATGTACCTCCTTGCGAAAGAGGCGGGAACCCGCGTCCTTGAGATACCAAGCACACCACTAGCAGCAGTGTTATCAGGATCAATGACTGGTAGCTTCTCTTGCGACCAGTCCTCCTCTGTTAAGAAAGTCTTCCCATCAAGGCCACAGACCCATAAACCTATCCGCTCAAGTTGCCCAAATATAACATCCACATCCGCAGCTGTTATTGTAGGGCCATCTCTGATGAGCAGGTCAATGAAGGTCTGGAGGAGAGTCGATTGTACTGAAGGGTGTGAAGTGGCCTCAAGGAGGGCGGTGAGTCGAGAGCAAACTGCTGCAATATTGAGACCTGATGGCGAAGATGCTAGCATGACGACCAGATACTTGACTGTTGAGATTTTCACCGATGTTTTTGTTTTTGGGTGCGACTTCAGTTCCTTCAGACCGTCCTGGGCATCGAGCTCGTCCACTACGTCACCCTGCGTCTCTTCCTCTTCGATACTATACGCCAGTCCTTTTATTACGATATCAAACAAACAGTCCAAGAGCCGAACGCTCTCGATTGGAGGGCAAAAGCGTAGAAGACCTGAAAGAGAACTCAAAACGAGACATCTTCTGGTAATCAAGAGTGCGCACCTCTACTGAACCACAGTCTGTGAGTAGTCGACTTGGTCTTGTCCTTGAGGACGTGGAACACTTGCTCTTCCAGTAAGCCCGAAAATACAGTACGAGGAAAAACTTGGGTAGCAAGGAGACGGATGCATCGTTGGCGATGCTGTTCACTGGACTGAGGAACTTCGAGATTCTCAAGTCTCGCAATAATGGATTTAAACTCCTCTTTCGAAAGGGTGTCACTACCGCGCTGAAGGTAGTGAATGGAAATAGCATCTGCTTTGACTTGACGGTACTCCCCCCAAAAGAGGTTTCCATCTTGGAGCCAGTTGACAACCATAGCCGGAAAGGTAATGACACTGACATCAACCTGAGAGCCCAGTGTGACACTCGTACGGGTAGGAGGATGGTATGGTTCGTGGGGAATAGTATGCGAGAGCATGATGCCGCCCGCTATGGCCATGCGCTTTTGCAATACCCGAGAGGCGGGAACACGCATCGCCAAAGTTAATGCCCACTTCAGGATCATCTGTGGCTCGAATTCTCCAACCCGTATGCGCAGACAGCAGTCCTCGTCGATATGTCTTGGCCAGTCGTCAGGTGCTGGAGGAAGTGTTTCTCCGATTTTGTACTCGTTGGAAGTCATGTCAGCAGGAAAGAATGGCGAAATGAATATGTCGGCTAATGCCTCGCTCTTGAGAATGGTTTTCCGTGCTTGAGGGCTGAGCAGGACCAAAGAGGAAAGATCCACGATGGTTTCGTCCTCCCAGTCTGCACGAGGGAAAGGCACTTGAAGATAGTGAGACCGTACGGCTAGGATTCGTCGCTCTCGCTCCTGCCGGTCCTTCGCAATCTCGAGGTACATGTCCCTATTGAAAAGTAAGCTAGAACAAAGAGCACAAATGAGAGTTACTTACAAAGCATTGGCCCATTGCTCATGCTCCGCATCAAGCAAAGGAAGGCGTAGTTTAGGAACCGCTTCAGTCGCCTCAGAAATGGGCTGGAATAAAACCTATTGCCGTGGCTTCAGGAGACAGCCGGGAAGAATGAGAGTACACACCTTTTCAAGATAGTTGCAGAGAAAGGGTGCCCGGTCCCAAGGGAGAACGAAGTCGCCAGTCGGCTGGACTTCAAGAAACCATGGCCACCTTTTAAAACGTGTAGTGATTTCCAGGATCTCTCCGTCAACCGGCACGGTACTCCTGACCCTTTCGCACTCCTCTTCGGTTGTCTTTCCAATCTCATCCAACATCCGTATCACGGGAGCCGCCATTCTCTTAGAGAGCTCAAGAGACCCGAGCCAAGGTGTTTGATAAAGGTGTGGCCAGTATGGTAGGAACCCGTAGGTTGCTTGATCTGTTCCCTTCAACCTGTGGTGCTCCAACAACACCTGGCCAAGAGGAGAAAGCATAGCATACGCGTCTCCTTCGGATACTGAGTGACGGTCTAAAAGACATATGCGTGCTTTTAGAGTTTGGGAGATCAATCCGCCGAGGAAGTGATGATACTGGCTCAAAGGGTGCGCTTCAGGTTCCCCTTGCGACCTCCTTAGGTTCTCTAGCAATAGAAGGAGGACCTCGTCGCCATCTCGAGCCGACTGTATGAGATTTGGTTTATGCCCTGCTAGACATGCCAGCTTGTAGCCCGCGAACAGCGATTCTTGCACATGGCGATCCTAGACCAATAACTCAGTGAACATCCAGGATTCTAATTGCTCGTGTTCACCTTCTCAAAACGCTCCAACACCCATTTGTATGCCTCTAATACGAGCTTTGAATCGCCAGAAAGGTCTGCGATTCGTATTACCAACATAGCTGCCGTGGTTCGTTTAGTAGCATCTAGCTCCCGATGAGCAGACACTTCCCAATGCGTCATTAAATCCACAAAGGCTTCTCTCGCGCTTGCGTCGCCTTTACCCCACGAATGACGGAGGGTAGTTTCGTAGATTATTGCCCTGCTCTGGCTGTTCTGAAACGCCATGCGCGAAAGTGCAGTGTATTGATTGATTACTGTTGAAGTCGTATCTGGCCACGTCTCTGTGCTGAACGGATTCGCTGGGAAATTGCGACGAATATTCGCAAGGAGTTTGATTCCATCGGCGGCTGGGAGCATGTAAAGCAATTGTGGTGGACACCGGAATGTCTTAGATGTCTCGAGGTGCTCTCCATATAACAAGTTCAGGACGAGAAGCCGACGGTGAGCGGGAAGTGGATTGAGAATGAAGTGCAACGCGGAACTATCGAGGGCTTGGTTAGGTAAAATGCTTATCTTGCCAAGCTGTTTGATATAGTCTTTGTAGACTTTTCCAGTGGCAGATTCAGCCGTTTTCCAAAACAGTGTGAGGACAAGGCGTTGGAGTATTTTGAGACTTGTACTTGCGGGATCTTCGTTGTGGGCTTTCTGCAAGGTCTTGCAGACCGGGGCGAGAATTCGGTGCCGCTGATCCTCACTTCGTGATGCCCTGATGGCGATCACGGCAGCCGAACAGACGAGCGAAGGGGTGGGTACGAATTGAATATTGTCATTATCCGCCTTTTCAAGAAGACTAAGGAACGCTTCAGTGCCCCAATGGCTTCCTGAGCCTTCATCCACCTCCATAGCCGAGATTGGCATCCTCGGCGGTTTTCGAAAAGCGAAGATGTAACCCAGCTTTTCATTAGATAGTTCTATTTTTTGTGTTGCACCGCGTTCACGAGGTAAACTGATGCAGTGGACGACGATTTCGGGCCGTAGTTTGGTGAGAGAGCGGAGACTATCCGATGGAATGGTACCATATGCGTCAATGACCTGCAACGCAGTTGATAAAGAGAGTGCAGGGAGGAGCCGTGGCACGATGACCGAAGCCAAACGGCACGCTGGATGAGCGGTGGCACTCTTGCCAGGAAAAAGTGACGGGGCGATGAGAACGACTAATTCTTCCAGTACCGCTGTTCGTGGGTCTCCTTCTCCGTGATGCCGTGAAAGACGAGAGGCGAGATCCTTTGCATCGTTGAAGGGGATGGAGTTGAAAACACCAGCTAATTGGGTGGCACCACCGACTTCTTCGACTGCTCGACTGCTCTTGTTCCATTGGTGGGCCAGGGCTTTGACTGCCCACGAACGAGTCGATGGCCATGGAGAGCGGAGCGCGGCGAGTGTTCGTGTGCTCTCTCCAGCACGGACATGGAATAGGAGCTCGCCGTAGTCTTGTGGGTGAATGTTTGGCTGATGTACTCGCAAGACTTGGTTCACAATGTCTTTAGGGGCATTGCGGGCAAATACTGCGAGTTGCTTGTGTCTCTTGGACGGAGCAAGTCCATCAAGCTTTGGGGCGAAGATATCCTCCGCGGTGGCGGCCATAATCGAAAGGTAAGGAGACCACGCCAACCTATGATGGGCGTTTACAGCGCTGGATGCCCCATTTTATCCCCAGCAGTGCGTGGAAATGCGGGGGTTGTAGCCCGTGTTGATAAATGTCAACACGATCACGCTTAGCGTCTCCTGTCACCGAACATATATAGCCACTGCCTAGCCCGACCCACTCTTGCGGTTTTCCGTACGAGTTTTTCCCACAAAAAGGACGAAAGGAACACACATTCAAGGTTCGTCAAATAGAGAAGCTTTCTCTCTCCCAGGCAGAAATTCAGAGGGATCATTGTGTTCGCACTTAGCTTTCATTTGGTGTCGCCGGGTTCCGCGGAGACGCGCGAGAGAGTTCCAGATCACGTATTGACTAGGTTACTATCCCCGTACCCTCACCACCTTTCTTTTTCCTTTCCCGACTCCAGAAGGCCCAGCGGTCTGTTGGGCCTCAGCTTGTTGTTGCTTCATGGCATCGAGCCCAGCCTTGACTGCGTCGAGCAATAAACCGCTCTCAAGAGCGGGTGATACTTCAGGTAACCGCTTCCTGATCTCTGGCCAAGGTTGTGGTGGTTGTGGTCGCTGCCGATTCCGCCGCTTCTTGGTAGGCAACGTCTTGGATGTCGAAGCTTGTTGGGAGGATTCAGCGGCCTCTGCAACGTGAGCCGCCCTTTGTTCGGTTCTTGGAACTAGGTCCGGTCGTGTTGTGTGTAAGATCGCCGCAATTGCTTCTAGTAAACGTTTTTCTGGAAGGACATTAGATGGAGCGGCTGCAAACAGGTCAGCTTACATACTGGTCTGTATCCCGGGTTGCTGAGGTTTGCCATCCTTCTTGAACGATATGCGCACCCTACCTGGGTTGTCAAAATCTCGAGGATGGAAGGCATGCGGCTGTTCATAATTAAGCAAATAGAATGAAATCGAGTGCTCAAACTCGTACATCGTGCGCGACTTCGTAGCCCAGCGCTGCAGCAGCTTGAGCGATGTCCCGACTGAGTGGCCACCAAACGGCCTTTTCGAATGCGATACGGCGAGCACCCGTCTTGAATGGCTGCTTGGCGTCTATGTATATGGGATATACGATTTGCCAGCTACAGCGGTAGGACCTGAGCCACATTCTGAGATCGTCGACGATATCAACTACCTCTTCATCTTCTCGAATTCTGGGCTTTGCTTTGATACGGTAGGTCTAGATGCTGGTGGTTTGCTCCTGCTAGGAGGTTTCTGTGTCGGCTCGGTTGGAATCTCCATCTCGTCCTCAAAACCGACCTCTTCGAGCAGAGCACCGAGTGTGCCAGTGTTTGGCAGTGCACGCGATGGCAGCGGAAGGTCCGTTTCGTCATCAAAGGCATCCTCGACAGTTGGCTGACGCGGTGGCATGGTGGTTGGAGTTGAATTTCAACTTTCGCTTGAGGCTGGAGGCAAACTTGTTTGCGATTTGCCCCCTCCCAGGTCGCGACCTGCTCTTGTCGTTGCCGATCGCTGCGTGTTTCGATCGTGAAAATGAAGTACATCCTCGTCTCTGGAGGCGTCGTCAGTGGCATCGGCAAGGGCGTCATTGGTACGCGTCTCAGACGCCCCGGGACGCGTTTTTCGTCTCTGATAAGCTGCTTGCAGCGTCCTCCACCGGTCTTCTACTTAAGATGACCGGTCTGAACGTCACTTCTATCAAAATCGATCCCTACATGAACATCGACGCCGGAACAATGCGCCCGCAAGAGCATGGTGAACATCATCTGACCCAGCTCTAGATGAAAGTCGTTGATCTCACCACGGTCATTTAGGTGAGGTCTATGTCCTCAATGACGGTGGGGAAGTCGACCTCGATCTCGGAAACTACGAACGTTATATGGATGTAACTTTATCGCGCGATCATAATATTACCACAGGAAAGATTTACAAGGAGGTCATAGAAAAAGAGGTGAGGTCTCCCTTCTTTCCCCACTCTCTCTCATCCGTCCTCCACAGCGCCGTGGAGACTACCTCGGGAAGACAGTCCAGGTATCTACAGTCCTGAAATGCACCCATCACCTGCAAATCAGCTTTTAGATTGTGCCTCATGTTACGAATGCTATACAAGACTGGATCGAACGAGTTGCCAAGATCCCTGTGGACGAAACGGATCAAGAACCGGATGTCTGTATCATTGAGGTACTGCTCTTACTTGCGTCTTTGTTTCTCGTGCATTAATGTTGCCATAGCTTGGTGGAACTGTAGGAGATATCGAATCAGCACCTTTCGTCGAAGCAATGCGTCAGTTCCAATTCCGTGTCGGACCAGAGAACTTCGCCCTTATACACGTCTCACTCGTCCCCGATATGCATGGTGAACAAAAGACCAAACCGACCCAAGCTACCGTCCGCGACCTGCGTGGTCTGGGCCTGATGCCAGACCTTATTGCATGCCGCGTACTAGTCCCACAACCTCTCGGTCCTGAAACAAAAGCCAAAATATCTATGTTCTGCCATGTTTCCCAAGGGCAAGTCATTGGTATCCACGATGTCTCTTCTGTTTATCATGTGCCTTTGCTTCTGCGCGAGCAAGGCATTGTCCAATTCTTGCAAAAGCGGCTGTCGTTGACGTCTGTGGAAAGGCCAACGGCCATGGTTGAGCGGGGAGAAGATATCCAAAGGCGTTGGAAGGACATGACGGACGTGATCGGGTGTGTGGCCTTCAACATTGCAACGATCGATTATTTTGACGTCCGCACAGCAAAGATCGCTACCTCGATTCAGTCGATATCACCTTAGTCGGGAAGTATACCGATATGAAGGACTCGTATATGTCAGTCATAAAGTCGCTGGAGCATTCCGCATCACGCTGTCGACGGAGACTGCAAATCACCGTAAGGCATTTCTAAAATTGCACACTTAACAACTAATAGTTTGTCAGTGGGTGAATTCAGGGCACCTTGAACCTACATATGCCCAGGTAAATGCCGTCGAGTATCATGACGCTTGGAAGGCAGTGGTTGGAGCCCAGTGCGTCCGCTCATATTAATAAGGAGCCAAATGCTAACCGGAAATGCAGGGGCATCATTGTACCGGGTGGATTTGGTCAGCGTGGCACGGAAGGAATGTTGCTCGCTGCAAAACGCGCGCGAGAGAATAAAATACCGTTCCTCGGCATTTGTCTCGGCTTCCAGATCGCGGTTACTGAGTATGCAAGGAATGTCTGTGGCCTTGAAGGTGAATATCTCCTTGATCACATCAGTACATCCCCGCAAACATTTATTCCAGGTGCAATCTCAACCGAATTTGAGGAGACCACAGAGCACCCTGTCATCATCTACATGCCCGAAATCTCCAAAACGCATATGGGCGGCACTATGCGCCTCGGCTTGCGGCCGACTGTCTTCGTGCCTGGCTCCGAAGACTGGTCCATCGCCCGTAAGCTGTATGGCGGTCGTGAGACGATCTGGGAGAGGCATCGCCATCGCTATGAAGTAAACCCTCAGTATATTGAACAGCTGCGTGCTGGGGGTAAACTCGAATTTGTGGGACGCGATGAAAAGGGCGAGCGAATGCAGGTTTTGGAACTTCGTGGTACGGGTCGTTCCGGACCTGAATCATAGGCTGCCCTAACATCCGTGATAGATCACCCTTTCTTCCTTGGCTTCCAAGCTCACCCAGAATTCTGCACTCGCCCTCTCAATCCATCACCGCCCTTCCTGGGTTTCATTGCCGCAGCGTCAGGACAGAAGGTTCTCTCACAGCAGCTCGAAGTGCAACTCACTTCCTTTAAGCCGCCCCATCCCAAAGGTGTGATGGTTAGCGAGGTCGAACTACAAGCGTTGAGCAAGGCAGAGAAAGCTATAGGGAAAGAGGTCATCGTGAATGGGAAAGATTAAAGACGTTACTCATGTGGGAAATTGTCCTTATTCATCTAGCTGCTATTGTTCTTGCATTTGCTTGTATCCTTAGCGCACAAAAACCGAAGAGTGTAGCCTTTTTACCCAGGGGGTCCTGCTCACCAATAGGTTTTGAATACATTACTTACTCTGTATTTAGGTGTTGGTGTGTTCCGATCTTAGACACCTGCCAATGAGTTGTCGGCCTCCACTTCCTGGACCTCGACGCGTCTTCCTTGATGTATACGCTGGCTGGCGCAACGACGCGGCCACTCGTACCATTCATTAGCTGCTCCACATCGTCTGTCGCGTCAACTAGCTATGTCCTCCGACTGGGCAAAGTTCAAAAAACTTTGCTGGGTGTGTGTCTCGTGTATTTTAGGCGGCAAGTGCTAACAAAACATACAATAGCTGGTACACGTAGCTGTGTTAGACGGTGGGCTGCCGCAAAATCTGAACCCCCGGCGTCCAAAATCGCAGAAGATCCACCATATTCCATTACTGCCGAGTCTTTTGGCAAACCGCTTCCCAATGGGCACGGCAGTGGTAAGCGTGCTCTTGCCAACAAGGGGAAGTCTCTTGCGCGGTCGGAACCCGCGACCAGCGGGGCGCCTGCAAAATATAAGAAATTCGGCCACAACGCAGAGCACACCTTGAAAACTTGGGGATCGCTGAAGGACAAACTCAATCCGGCTATAACCAAGGTCGTAGCACTAGACCATATTCGGTGGTCCCACATGACCCCTGTGCAATCTCAGGTCCTCGAACTCCTTCCTGGCCTTGCGAATCCCCACACGCCTGGCGTCCCGAACGAAGGACGAAAAGATATTCTGATTCGCTCCTCAACCGGAACAGGAAAGACAGCGGCTTTTCTAATTCCTGTTATCGAGGCCCGTCAGCGAGCAATGCGCACCTCGGCGACTAAAGCAGTAGCCAAAGCAGGCTTAGTTTCCAGTAAAGTGCAAGAGAGTTCCTCGATGCGGGTATATTCTCGAACACGCGTTGGTGCACTCATATTATGTCCTACTCGCGAATCGGCCACCCAGGTTGCGAATGACGCTATTCGACTTTCGCACTTTTACAATGGATTTGAAGTAAGGCTGCTCGTCGGTGGAATGAGCAAGAAGCAGCAAATGAGAGACTGGATGCAAGGGCGAAGGGATATCTTAGTCTCAACTCCTGGTCGTCTTCGGGATCTATTATACAGCGAGCCCGATATAGTTGAAGGATTGAAGACTGTCCAGAACGTACGTGCCCTCCTTAAATGAATCATCCTTTAATCGAACCTTCCACAGCTCATCATTGACGACACGGACATGATGTTCGAAATGGGCTTCCGAGACGACATTGACGCGATTGCGGAGTACTTACCCAAATCCCCTGAGCTACAAACCTTCTTTGCCACAGAAACAGTCTCTCCTGCGGTGAACCAGGCTGTAGAACGCATGATGTCGTCCAACCGCGAAATCGTCAACCCCACCACAGAGTCCGACTATACCCATTCAGCTGTCTCTCAGTATCATACCATTGTACCATCAGCAGCCGATTTTTTCCCTCACATTCTGAGACTCATCGCCCGTTCCCAAATGGTGACGAGGTCCAGCAAAGTGATCATTTTTTGTCAAACTACTCGAATGGCCCAGTTGCTCTCCACGATGCTACGAGAACTGGCACCTAAAATTTCACCTGGAGGGGAGGATACTCAAATATTTGAACTCCACAGCATGCGCCCTCAGGAAACCCGGAGTACTGAGCTTTTCAACTTCCGCAAGCTCCGTGGGCAACCGTCCATCCTTGTTACTACTGATTTGGTAGTCCGAAGCAACGAGGTCGGCCATCCTGCTCATGTCATCCAAATTGGGATACCGAGTTCTGCACCGATTTACTTCAGTCGTGTTGGGAAAGCACTCCTCGCTCCCCAGGGGCGATCTGACCTGGTGCTCCTCCCGTGGGAGATCGGCTTTATGACCTGGCAGTTGACAGAGGTCGAAATTAAGCCATTAACACTTAACGAACTGAAAAGAGACGTGGTCGAGCTTGCAACGACCATGGATGCCAAACTCGGTTCAAATTCGAAGGATGCTCCAATCGAGCCTTCTCTCCCTCTCGTCGAGAACATTGAAAATGAATTCGACACTTTGAAGTCTCGTCTAGATGAGGACGCCGTCAAGGAAACATTTGCTTCTCTCCTCGGCTACTACATTCCCAAGTCTCCCGAACTCCGCTGCCAGAAGCCGATCATCGTACAAGGCCTGAAAGATTGGACAACCGATGCATGCGGGATGCCCGCGGCGCCTTATGTCTCGGACACATTCTTGGACAGACTGGGTATGCGAGACGGCCGCACCAAATACTTTGGGCAGCAGCTTGTGGATCGCAGCGAGCAATACACCGCCCGCAGGCAGGGAGGGCCCTGGGCTGGCCGTGGTCGCCAGGAAAGCAAATACAAGAGCAAAGAGCTACCAGGTTGGTCGATGGAGAGCGCTGCGTTGGATGAGCGAGACCCCTCCACCTCGCCAGAAGACTACCGCACGAATCGTTATGGCAAACGCGATTTTTCGTCGCAACGTTCGCTGGAGTCGACGCCACGCCCGAGGATGGCTTGGAGTCACTCGGGAACAGGTGCGGCCGATCCTCCTACCAAGACTACAGCCGTTCGACCCCACCGGATCCGCACGTGGGGCTCTGGAGAGCAGGCAACGGTGACTCCGGTTTCGGACCCAAGCCCAGAAGCCAAGTCTGCGAGAGCTGCGCTTGGCAACTGGGGAGGCGAAGCGACCGCTTCGAACGATGACATTATTGAATCGCCAGATCCTTGGCAGTTACCTCCAGCACCTCGAACGGCTGGCACGCGCTCGTCCTGGGGACAGCGTGACCGTACTGGTTTGGGTTCGAAGCGTTAGGAACGAGGGAGGTTCCTTACCGTATCTGTCGTGCATATCTTGACCAAGTCATGTATTCTAGATTGTCCTCGCTCGGCTTTATCTGAACAGATGGTGCAAGGAAATGTGAGCAGCGTGCCGTAGTGTAATTCATTTGCGTGTGAAGTAAGATACATGCGAAAGCGGGTCAGTGCCCATGCGATTCAACAAATGTCCCTGTTGTGAAAAGGAAAAGAAGAGAAGTGGGGAAAGGTCACGGGTTATAAGCGGGAGGCGGTGCTTCGGGAGTTGCACTACTACCGGAGCCTTCACCCATCAAGTCATCCCCAGGAGTTCTTGATCCACCTGAGCCAGGAGTTGACTCAGGCTGAACGTTCCCTGAGTAGGCTGCCTTCCCGTGTGGGAGCCCGGGGGATGAGTCCGTCACGCCTGGTGCAGGCGTTGGAAGAGTGGCAGTACGTTGGGCAGCAGCCGGTGTCCCGCTAGCTACGTCTGGAGCAAATCCTGTTCCTGCAAGTGATTCCCCGGGGGCCCAAACGGGTTGCGCAGCATTGTGAATGGGGTAATTATGTTGTGGGTGTTGCTGTGGGTGCTGCTGTGGGTGCTGCTGTGGGTGCTGCTGTGGGTATTGCTGTGGGTATTGCTGTGGGTGCTGCTGTGGGTGCTGTTGAGGGTACAGTTGAGGGTGCTGTTGAGGGTACGGTTGAGGGTGCTGTTGAGGGTACTGTTGAGGGTACTGTTGAGGGTACTGTTGAGGTGGCTGTTGTAGCTGCTGTTGTTGTTCCAGGTAATACCCCAAGCCATTGCTTGCCTGCGAAAGTGGACGGACGTGACCTGGGTAGTACCCCGACGTATGAGACGGCTCCGGGCTGTGAGAAGGAGAAGACACGCCGGCAGAGTTGACCGATAGGCCAGAGTTCATGGGATGAACGGGTTGAGGGACGACCGGCTGGTATGGGGTGAAGAGTTGCTCGTGCTGTTGGTGAGGTGGAGACTGAGGCGGAAGGTAATTATGAGGTCCCTGTGGGTGCATAGCGGGAGGTCCTCCATTCCCAACTCCATGGCCATGTTCCTTCTCCACGTTGTTTAGCAGAGTTGGAGGTGGAAGAGCGGGCTTCTCAGTGTCCCTGCGAATGGAGGATCTGGAGGATCTGGAGGGGGGGCTTCGGGCGTTGCGGACGTTGCGGGCACTGTTGGCACTGTTGGCACTGCGCGCGCTGTAGGCGCTGCGGGGGCGCTTTTGCTTGGTATCACGGCTCAACCAACACCAGAGCCCAACAAGTATCAAGATGAGACAGGCGCCACCGCCGATAGCGCCACCGATAATCGCCCAAGGAGGGCTGTTTTGATTGTTTGAAGTGGCAGTCGTCGTGGCACTGTTCGAAGGGGTGGAATGGATGCTGGTGGAGGTGATGGTCCGGGTGCTTGCAGGGCCAGTTCCAACTACTGTCGTATTGCCTACACTAAAGTGGTTGTCAATGCGATTCTACATCCAGTCCAGGCGGCGGACGTACACAAAGCGATCAAGCTCGCAGACGTTGGGAGGCGACATATTAACGACGGTGATCTTTATGGTATGGCGTCCCTTGTTGAGGTTGTCCTTCATGAACAAGCGCATCGGAACACCATCCATAGGAGTATTGGAGTTGACTGTCTGTTGGTCGGCTCCATCTGTCGCCGACGCATCAGCAATACAAAAAACGGGAAAAAAAATTGCAACTTACCGAGATTGACAACACATGGGCCGTGGGTCGGCCCTACATTGCCCCACCATTCAATAGCCTACAGAGGGCGCCATCTTCAGCCTGGATTCGCGAGCGGGAAGCAGCGGAGAAGCAGCGGGGACTGACGTCTCCTGAGAATGTAAACTGGATAGATGCCCCTTGACGATCACTAAGGGAAGTCTAGTTAAATTTTAGCCATTTCTGCAGCACCAATAACTAACCTGGACGTGTCTGTGTCACCATGAAGTTGGGCGCCAACTAGTGTGCGCACCGTCCAGTCCGAGGGATCAGGCAAGTAGAGTATATTGGGGTCACGATCGTCGATTGTCGTGCTCACTACTTGTGATTCAGACATACAGGCTGTCTGCAGGGGGGCGAAGAGGGACGGGCCGGCCAAGCGCCGTGCCTCGGGCAAGTGGTTGTATTTATGGTGGGTGCCCGGGCGCTCGACGCAAGTCCCAACTTCATCGCCAAGCACAGGCATGTGCAATGAGCCAGACCGGAGCAGCCAGCCAGGCACAATCGCCAGCGTATCTGTCATCAACACGTCGGAAATGCCGAACCATTTGCATTGGGCCATCCCCATTCCCATTCCATCGAACCAAACTCGTAAAATAACAGATAGATCTACCGAGGATCTTGCTCATCCAAGCGAACACCCCAAATTTACGAAGATATTTTAGAGCGAGATCGTATAATGAAGGGACATAAATGTCCTTCACGATTCATCAGTCGCTGCAGTAGCATCTGCAGGCTCAGCCTCGACTGGGATGGGTTCACCCTGCAGGGTGTTATCAAACGGCCAATGAACTGCAAGACAGCCTGGATACGCACAAGCTGCTTCAATTTTGCTCGAATCTCTTCCTTCTTCTCATCAGATGTGTTGGGATTCTTCAACGACGCCTGATCGGCAAGAGAAGTAGGTGGTCAGGCGCATATACGCGAGCGGGGCGACCGCACCCTCCATTCAATAACAGCGGTGTTCAGGAGACGGACACACCTTGAGGCCTGCGATGATTCGCTTAGGGTTCTTCTCTCCGGCGAGATAGGCGGATGCTGCATTCGCAGTGGAGGACCCAGGACCGCCAGCGGAGACACGACCACGGGCCCTCACACGATCTCCAACCGTCTGGAAGGTTTCGTCCTTCTTTTCCTGCTCCTCGTTTCTCTCCCGGGTCCTTATACGATCCCCGATGGTTTCCTAAAGGAAAATGCGATGAGCTGAGCTTGAAATTGATGAGGTTGCAATTGGGGGGTATCTCTGTGCTCGTCACAGGTTGATCTGGACCGGCCTACGGCTCGCCCGACCGTCGGCCAGGATAAGCGCGATACTCACATACTTCTCATCCACTTGAAGGGCCTTGAGTTTCTTCTCCGCGGCCTGGAAGAGCCGTTAAATGCACAGTACAAGCGAAAGAAGGGGTAAGTCGGGGTACGGAAGCTTTGAGAGATGGTCATACTGCTTTGGCCTCAGCGGTCGACTTGGGGTTGTTAATCGTGCTCTTGTAGCCCGCAGCCTCACGCTTTTGAGCCACCTGACTGTTTGGAGACGGATAGAGGCGGATTAGGGAATGCGGGCGAAGATATTTCCGGGGCAGTTAGGGAGGCTGTGAGTGGCAAACGAAGGGCGGATCGAGCGCAACGGGCGACGTACAATTCGCTGTCTGTCTTGGGCATGAGTGGGGACGGGGAGGGGGTATTGGGAGAGCGTAGGCAGCGGTTGGGAGCAAGAGGGATCGAGGTAATTAAAGGTTTATGTGGTGTCTGTCAAGAGCGACGCGTTCTCTCACTCGCTCATCCAGATGACGCAGTCCACCCGTCCAACGCGTTTTCCGTGAGCGCTAGCCAGAGCCCATTCGTTTCCGTTTCCATGCCATTCCCTCTTGCCCTGGCCGCTCCCAGCCCATTTTCACTTCTCCGGCCAACGCTCCCCTCTAGTCTCACACTCCCAATGATCAATCGTTCATTCCCCTCACCTCCAGTCTCAAAAATACAGGGGTGTTTGTATCCGTTGTCACCCAAACAGTGCCAAACACCAATTCAATCTATTTATTTTAAAAAATCTTTTTTAACTTGATCCCCACCCTTTCACCTTGTCATC
>Ga0307513_10002817_pt1 | contig 23848 bp, 25 predicted proteins | sample 15_EM_MG_FD_202174 | JGI IMG/M metagenome (GOLD analysis project Ga0307513, IMG submission 202174) | Populus trichocarpa ectomycorrhiza microbial communities from riparian zone in the Pacific Northwest, United States - 15_EM | ecosystem: Host-associated > Plants > Roots > Unclassified | place...
TGGAGCTGGATCGTGAACCAGAGCTGAGACGTCGGGATGTCACACTGCTGCTTGAACTCAAGCTCCTCATCTCGAGCTGCTCATCGTCGTCTGAGCCCGAATCGGAGAGCGATCGCGAATGAACGGTTGGCAGGGTTGTAGGCGGATCGACGACAATGCGTTGCTCCACAAAGCTGTTGAAGCTGATGTGTCGTCGTGGCAGACCATTCTGTCGCATTCGTCCTCCTCCGTGGGTGGTTGACGATGCGTAGCTGCCGGCATCGGAGTGCTGGACGGATGAAGACGAGTCGGATCGCACCGACTTTCTCGACGTGAATCGCCCCGGGGGACTTAGAGAAGGCGCCTTCCGTGCGGTGGAGGGCGGACTGAGTGTGTTTGGGTTGGGCAGCTCGGGGCTGGTTGAGAGTCGATTCCTGAGGACTATCGAGTCTGACTTGGTGTGCCAGAGTGGTGGTCGGCTCGGGGCGTGCAGTACGGCCTCATCGGGTGGTACACTCGCATTTTCCAAGCGTTCTTCGGTGGGGGAAGGTGGCACAAGTGGTTCCTCCGCGTGCCCGTCGATCGCTGGCTCTTCATACAAAGGAGAACCCACTAGAGGTGGTGGCCGTGGTGGGAGGGCACCGAGCGCGAGGATGTCTGAGATAGAACGGTGCTTGAGGATTGGCTTCGTTTGCGAGTCGACATTGAGCTTGTCCATTGCCGACGCCTCTTTGTGCTTTGGGACGGGATCAACGTTGCTCGTATGGAGGGGTCCATAGAGCCAGGTGACGTCGCTGTCCTTGAGCCTGCACGGAGGCGTATCAGTACGGCGCAAGCAGCAAAGGGACGGGGCAGGCGGGGAACGGCAGATAAACGGAGAACGCGTATCTTGTTCGCAGCAAGAACAAGTAGAATACTCGTTGAGGAAATAAAGAGGCGCAGGTTACGAGACCGATAAGACGATAAGAGTGGGTGGAGCAAGCGACGGCCAACAAATTGAAGGTATCAAGTAGTTCGGGCGAGCGAGCTTTTGCGAGGGTTTGGCCGCCGGGGCAAGCGAGCATGGCGAGAGTTCACATGACGCTCCCGCCTCACCGTTGGCCCACGTCCACGCCCACGGCGACGGCGAGCAAGCCGAGGCGAGATGAGGAGAAGACAAACATATGTCGTGAGCCACCCATGCGGCAGCGAGCTCCCTGAGGGCCGTCCACGAGACAAAGGTCGGATTCGAACCCAAACCGGGAAAAAAGGCAGCAAGAAAACACAGGAGGAAATGGGAGGGCGGGAGACGGAGATGGAGGAATACTGACCAATTGAGGGTCTCTGGGGACACAGTCTTGAGCTTGTTACGCTGTTTCCACCAAGTACGCCAGGAGGCATTTTCGAGGCGAAGGCCGTTGGAGATTTCGAGTTTGTGGCGGGTCATGCTGCGCCAGGAGCGCCAGACGTCCTCCTCGGCCCACTGGTGGGAGAGATAGTCGACACAGATGCGCGGCAAGGCAGATTGGAGGTCACCGTCGTCGGCGAGGGTGCCCGTTGGTGGCTTGACGGCACTGGGCGTGTACTGCGCCATGTCGTCGTCGTCTCGGACGTCGTCAGTGTTATCCTGGGCGATGCGTCTCACCGTCTGTCAGCGCTGGCGCGCAGGAGCAGCGACGGGAGAGGCGCAGTTCAAGGTCCGCTGGATTTGTGATTGTGATAATAACTGATTAGAAAGTAAGTAGAAAGTAAGTAGAAATATGAATATGTGTCTCGTGGGTAAGATCCGATGATGCAGTGCGGGAGGACAACCAAATCGACGACCCACGGGGGACACGGGGACCACGGGAACAGTTGTCTGTCCTAATTAACGGAAGCTCAAATCCACTAGGTCACGAGTACTAGATCAGCCCAGCCCCAACAGTGCCAAACACTGCTTCCATTTTGCATTAGCACTAATGCATAAGTAAAGTGACGCAAAATGGTTTCCAGGCGAAAGGAATCCTCCCACGTTTATCAGATCAACATCATCGCACGCGGCATGCCAGTCGCCGCCTTCCCCTGTCAGTCCTCTTCTCTACAGGCACCAACCCTTCCACCCCCCGCTTCCAGCCCCAATGCTCGATCGAGCAAAGGAAAATATGAATATGTTATCGCTGACGTCCTCCACATCCTGGTCGAGTTTCATCTTTCCGGCCTGTCTCCAAACCAGTCGCCGGGATCGGGCTGGACTTGTCCGTGCGGAAGCGGAATACCCCAACTGCTCCAAACCTTATGCGGTTAATTAAAGCTTGACAGGTCAATGTCGGACACGCCCAATGCTTGGATTCTCTCCGTGCCCCGCTCGCAGGGTAGGAAGGCGGACCGCTCGGGCGACAGCGAGAAGAACGGCGAATTAATTTTTGATTCCACTTCAAGAACGGAGAGAGTGAGAAAGAAGAAGGGGCATATATTTGTCCGCCACCAAAGCACCCCACTCATTATCTTGGCAGTGGGGCAATGGCAACACAAAGGTTTCGATTTCACTTGAGGCGTAGACCCACGTCTCTCTGTCAAGCAAAGAGCTTGAGCTCGAGTGCTGTGCATGTGTGGTAGCTGCAGAAATCCAGGGCGCAGTATGTAACTCCACATAAATCTACAATGCTGGCTTCTATTCCACCCTGGAAATAAAGTCCGTGGACACTAATCCGAGTTTCATACATGCATACCCTCTCCTAGAATCTGACCGGGAATTTATAAACAGGCAGGTGCTCTGACCGATAAGTCCATCTTATCGTGGTCTCTGGAGATAACAGTTGTCCCAAATGGTCACGTTTATCGTGATCCGATGGGTCAGCCCATGCCCCATGTGATGCCCGTATTGCAAAGCGATTTTAATTGCTTCCGCACGCGGCCCGCCCGTCGCAACTCCGACGGTTCGGATCAATGAGTAGAGCGCTGAACTTCGGCTAAGCTTCGGGCCTTTTGCCTCGGAGATCGATCGCACTTGTGATAGCTCTCGGCCTGCGCGATAGCTCTCGGCCGTACTGGTGCATATGGAGGAAATGCTTATGTGGAGCGCCACTTCTACGTACGTAGCTCCCCCACGATAGCACCCGCCCTACATCTTCTTGTCTCTTTTAACTTAACTGAGTAGACACATTCATGGAATCAAAAAACCCATTCATTCCCATATATGGTAAGATATGGGTAATGGAAAAATCAATATGTTGGAATATGGATGTTCTCGTCACAGAGTACATGTATCCTATTTTGGGCTCGACCCGTGCGATTTTTGGCTTGGCTTGCCGAGGGCGTAGTTTACGACCTCGGTGTTATTACTCTCGAACGTTCTGTCTTTCGTTTATGTGTATATAAGCCTCCTATTGCTGTCTATCGAAAAGTTGGGTTGTGGTGGTTCCTTCAACCTCAGGCTCATTTCCGTCACAATAGAATAGACCTGAGACATCTGTGTTGTACAGTAAGCTCCTTATAATCAAGAAACGTACTCAGCTGAAATCATTCTCAGTTATACTGCTGAGCAATCAATATCTCGTCTCCTTTGTCCTCGTGACCGTAATATTTCTGGAATGGGCTATAGGATCATCGCCTTTGTCCAAATCGAAGTATACCGGAGCGTTGCGGTTGAATTGACAGCTGTCATTACCCACTGTGCTTGGACGTCTCCATCAAGACTTTACGTCTTCGCAAAGCGATCAAACATAGCGACTCAACGAGTCAAGGTAAAGAACCTGTGAGCAACACCCTCAATGGCTATATAGCGCGGATGATCGTGGTTGGTCATTCTACTCCAGGCCTACACCTAAACGGTGCAGCGCCTCGCTTCAATCTACATCCATATCGCTGAGTTCGGGCAATGAACAGAAATCACACTCCAAGGTGTCCCAAATTTGAATTATCAGCTGAGTTGTTTGTAGATCCATTCGCAAAGGAAAGACAACCTGACCTGGGCACGCCCGTATGTCCTATATCTCCTCACTGTGTACACTATCTGGAGCCTAAGTGTGTAGATGTGTTTCTTCGACATCCCAGATACGTGCGGAGATCCAAGTGAAGAGCGGTCATCGACCATGGGCCAAAGGAATAGGCTAGCAAAGCAATCGACCTTCAAAACCCTTTCTATGATTATTGGACCCCCAAAGCGCACGAGATCACGGTACCGGGTCTGTGGCCCCCACACTGTCCGCTCATATCTGATAAGGAAGCGCAGAGGTCATTGGAAGGATTATACCCTCTATCTTGGATTGAAATGTTGAGCATATTGGGGGTGGCCCCGATTTGTGCCCCAAGTTCGCACAGCGGCATCCTGAGCCACGGTGTGTACGGCTCCAGCTTTCTGTTAGTTCGCATTTCATGATGATTCTAATTTTGTTGTAGGACACCGATCCGCCCCTCCTTGAGAGACTTCACGACATCTGTCGTTTCACCATCATGTTCCACACTCCTATCTCCATCAGCGCTGCGTACACCTATATTTCTGTTAGAGAGAAAAGAACGACCAAGCCGGGGTTCGAACCCGGGACCTCCCCATGACTAGCAGGGCGTGTTACCACTACACTACCCGGTCTTTTAGTTGGAGGAATCATCAACTCCAACAATTTCAGCAGGACCCTTCTTACCCTCTCAGTCGCCTTTGTTAATTATCTTCAACAAAATATTTACTAGACGTATTAAGGTGCAAAGAGGACAGTTGATGACATGGTCAGCGCCGCCATTGAAGTGGTTTGGGCACACGGGTTATGTCAAGTGCTTGAGTTATTCCCCGAATGGTTGCCATATTGTCACTGGTTCCGCTGACAGTACCATTCGAATCTGGGATGCCGAGACTGGTGCTCCAGTCGGCAAGATTTTAGAGGGGCACACCGACGGGTGTGGTCTGTTGCTTATTCTCCTAATGGGCAGTACACCACCTCCAGATCTGGTGACCAGACCATTCGAACCTGGAATGCGAAGAATGGTGCGGCAGTTGGCAAGCCTCTAGAAGGTCATACTGGCACGGTGCGCACTGTTGCTTACTCTCCTCATGGGCTGCACATTATCTCCGGATCTAATGATATGACCGTCCAAATATGGGATGCTGAGACCGGTACGGCAGTCGGCGAGCCTCTAGCGGGACATACTGGGGTTGTGCTGCCAATTGTTTGTGCTCCCAATGGGCGGCACATCATCTTGGGACCCAAAAATGCAACTATTCAAATGTAGGATGCCAGGACTGGTGCTACAGTCGGTAAGCTCCTGAGACGCATCTGTCGCTCCGGTCGGACAACTTCATCCTATTGGAATGTGAACCCACCGTCACTTACCGACTGGGTAGCTTAGTGGTAAAGCGCCCTGCTAGTCATGGGATAAACCCGGGTTCGAATCCTGGTCCGGTCATTTTATGTACCTCAACACATCCCTGACCCCGCGGTGCACCGGCGCTTCCGATCGCGTGTCAAGGACGTCCCGTTCCGTCTGTAGGTCTCTCAGGAGCATCTGCCGTTCGTTACCGCTCATGCTCGCCTGGAATCGAGCATACTGTTCCTCATCCGGCGGCAGCACCATCGCCTCCCGTAGAACAAGGATCAGTCCCTCCACTGCCACTTCCTTAGCCATCGGAGTGTGACGAAGAACGCGGTATTTAGCAGTCACTGCCTGATCCGGGTGTCACACTTGAAGCCTCCAATACGAACGGGATATCGTCTAAAGTAGCAGTTACTCCAGAGTTTACTCTGTTCGCGTATAATAACGCCCCCCATTCCTCCACTGGCGTCTCCCCATTCTTTGCGATGCGAGGATATAACTCGCTTATCGCTGTCCACCCAGAGGCAGAAGTTACCGATTTAAGAGCTCGCCAATTTTCCATTAATTTCGACGAGGCACATCGGTTCCTACGCGATCGCATGAAGGATGCCCAAGACGTTATGTCGTACTACGCGAATCAAGATCGCATGGCGACCGCTCTGTTTTGCATTGGAGATCGCTTATATGTACGTGTGGATCACATATGGATGGGTCGGACCGCCCGCAAGCTCGTGGAGAAAAAGATCGGCCCCTTTCCCATCAATTATCAGCCATCCGCCATGCCGTTTACCCTACGACTATCGTCCACTATCCACATACATCCTGTATTTTACATGTCCCAATTGGGGCCCGATTACACCAATACTTTCGGGGACTGTAATCAGCAGCCGTCTCCCCCACTTATCGTTGACGGGCAACACGAATATTTAATCGAACGAATTATAGAATTCGGCTTCGCTGCAATTGCCAGCCACAGTACTACGTCAAATGGGTCGGCTATCCCATATCCAACAATCCCTTCGACTGGATCCTCGCGGACGATTTTGACGACCCTGGAGGACAAGTCCTCACCACGGCGTATCACGCAAAACATGCCAACAAGCCTAGCTCGGAGAAATTAGCCAAAGGTTGGGGCCGATAGAAGACACCTTAGGCTCACCTTCCCTCGAGGGCTCGGGCGTAAAGGGGGGATACTGTTAGGATCGCATATGGACTATGCAAGGATTACGAAAGCACGCATGCGTCCCAAGGCCCACTTCTCGCTCTCGCGTATCTAACGCGTCCGGCTCGCGTAGCCCTCCAAATTCTGGTTCCGTGTTGTCCGCATGATTCGTACTTTACATGTTACTTCACTGCCTCCACACCGTAACTCGGACCCACCGCCTCTCCCCCTTCCTCTGCCTCACCGCCTCAGCTTGTTTCCGACCGCCACTGATTCTCATCCATCGTCTCTACGATACTATTGTACTCTACTTCACAGATTTCATGATGTGCCACAGGCATCTGGTCGTCGTCCCCAACTCCACAGAAAGTGCGTTTCTACATCCACAGTCTCATTCCCGTAGCTGATCATCCCCTGGGTGTTTCTGCTCACAGAGAGTGCGGTTCTGTATCGACGGAGTTTCATTCCCGTCGCTGATTGTCCCCTGCGCATTTATGCTCACAGGAAGTGCGTTTCTGCATTGACAGAGTCTCATTCCCGTTGCTGATCGTGATCGCCCCCTGCGCATTTCTGCTCACAGAGAGTGCGTTTCTGCATCGACAGAGTCTCATTCCCGCCGCTGAGCGTCCCCTACTTGTTTCTGATCACAGAACGTGCGTTTTTGCATCGACGCAGTCTTGTTCCTGTCGCTGATTATCCCCTGCATGTTTCTGCTCATAGCGAGTGTGTACCTCTACTCCGCTGCATTATTTCCGTTGCCGACAATGCGCCTTTTTTTAATTCCTTCTAGTGGGTGTGTGGTTTTCTCACATGACTGGAGATCATTCAATGAATTCTGCCCATCCTATATGTTTACAGAAGGTATGCATCGCATGCAACATTCCTGTTTACATAGATTCACTGGGTGCATTCCCCAATACATTTTAAGGAGGTATGAGCAGCCATACGGGCTCTCCCTGCACTGACTGTATCTTCCATACTCTAGCTGGTATAAACACATTTTAGCACATTTGACTTCTCAGTTGACATCACCCCACCACTTTGTGTACAGAGAGTATGTACTATTATTGATCTTGTTTCTTTGTTCTGAAAGGGCTCACTCCCTTGAACTGTGCAGGAGGTCTGCGAATGCTTGATTCAATTTGATCGCTGAATGCTTATTTGTTACACATTCCCAAACATAGAGCAAGTGGGTCTTCCATTGCACAAATAATTACTCCATCCTACTCACCCTATACCTGCAGTTTGTATGTCCACTATCAAGTAGTCTCCCATGGCAACTTAATTGCCACTTGTGTTATAGGAGACATGCAAAGGGATTGGAGATTGAAAGAGGATGATACGGGATGATTGGGGATGGGAGTTTAGAAGATTATGGTATGCAAAAGCACACAGGTTAATGAGTTTGCTGAAAGCTGATACTGGCCCCTCAGGTGTGAGCTTGAGCAGAATGTTGGGGTTTGGGATTCTGATATGAATGTCCTTCTGTGATTGGCAGCAACCTATAACCAACAAATAATAATCCGCAAGAATCTGTTGCCTCAATGGAGCTGACCAGAGCTGCCACTCAACCCCAGGCGTCTTTATCTGAGGCTTCCTGTTATGCTCCATGTGCATTCCCAATTTTCTGACACTCATCTGACACTTCTGATACTTATCCAACAGATCCAACAAATCCGAACCCCTTCATTTTGCTTCTGGTCCAATTCCAGTTTGCTGTCAACTTGGCTAAGTTCTCTGACATTTACTTACAAAGTGTTGTTATTCTGGTTTCATCTTGGTTTCATCTTGCCATACCATGGTTCATCAAGATTAGATTAGATTGATTATTGGTCACATGAGAAGTATTTCATCCTTCCCCTTGTTTCGTCCATTTGCTTCTGTTGTTTCACTACCAATTCCCCAGTTTCATCCTTTTTGCTTCCATTTACTTCTGTGGTCTTAAACCCCATGTGTTTCTGTAAGGGCGGAGAGTGTGCCGCCAAGGTAGTCTGGCCACAACAGACTAGGATGATCCAGCGTGGACCGGATTAACATTTAGTGATATTTTGTAGCAAATTGATGCATGATACAATGTATTATTGTGGCTAATTGGCCATGGCAGCAAAGGAGAGCCAGCTGTTAGGCATGTACCATCAGACTCGAGCGGAGAGTTTACTCACCATGAAAGATATGACATTCCGAGAATGTATCTGAGCCCTACAAAGACTTTACGGTAGTGGTTCTGTGCCTGGCGAGCGATGAATCGGCCAGAGGGGATTGAATCGCAGCTTAGGCCACGTCAGCTAGCTCCATCTCATTTCGTTGTTCCTATGGTCGCATACGTGTCAATTAAGAAAAATGGAAATAAGGGGTGTGTGTGTACCATCTCCCGCTTTTCCATCAACTACATGCCAGTTGTCTCAGAGAACCAATCCACCTCTTTCATAGATTTCGATGACTTACCTCTATATGAAGGGTGAATTGGTACTCGAAGGCGACAAAAAATTGACTGAACACACCTCTTCCACGCTCTAAAGTGTCTTCGTGGGCTTTCCAGCCCATAAAGAGACCGTATCTGCAAATACCAACCAGTCATAGTACAAATGACCTGTGTACAATGTCGATGAGTGGCAGAGGCATGTCGGTTTTGGGTCCAAAAGGCAGTCCGATTTGGCCATGCCGCCTCATCCTTTCAAAGGGGCACACCAGAGCTCCAGGAAAGAATTTATAAAAAGGGTCTACAGATCATAGTATCCCAAACGAGGAGGCAATAGGTCTCCCTAATCGTCAGTCATAAACCCCAAATAAGGGGGTAGCGATATCCAGAGGGCGCAGAGCCTAGGGTTCGATTGTTGGTACAGGCGTTCGGGTTTCTTCATCACTTGCCTCATATGATAGCTCAAATAGGCATGTATCTTCAAGATACAAAGGCAGTAAGTCACACCGTCCGTTAAGTGTCCCTATTTCAGTTATCAGGGGATCAGTTTACGGCCTACGAGGTGCTAACTTACCGCGAATGGATCGTAGGTACTGGGCAGTGCCATGGATGAAGAAACCCAGCAGAAGATAGAATTTGTTCTTCACTGGTCCATGGTCACAGCGAAGGGGCCAGGCGACACTGCGGCAGACTAATCTGTGGATACAATAATTTAAGGAATAAGATTCCCATATCAGTAGTTCGGGCATTGCTCACCTGGTGAGAATGCCCCAAACCAGTCATGGTTGGTCAACATGAACCAGTGGCAATTCTTTCTACAGCACTCGTCCCGGATCTGTGGAATAAGGGTTCATTGTAGTCCAATATACATGTTATATTCTCACCTTCGCCCTCAGTCTCTGAGTGTAGGCCCGTTGAAGCGGTTCGCCCTTGACATCTTTGTGAGTGTTCAGTGTGAGTGTGAGGGGATATATCTCACAGATTCCAGGGTCCAAAACAACTTGAAGTCCTCCTTTGTGAGTATCCATGGTGCTTGCACGAACAGAATGATTGTGGGATTGCTGCACTCCTCCAAAGAGAGGGGAAGCGACGGATCACCCTCCGATAAATTGCCCATTCGATGATACGAAGCACAGTCTCATCGATTATTGAGGCGATCTTCCCCAGGTCGCTCGGGGGCTCAAAACAGGCGCTCGGCAGATGCCAGACACGGTTTTGCAGGAGCGGCGATCCAGTCCCCTGGAATTTCTTCGATGCTTTCGTCATAACCATTGATCCCGCCGGATAGATCTGCCAATGATTTAATACAGGTGTTGGTTTGGCGCTTATTCTTTGGCACAAGCGGAGCGTACAACGCTGCAAGCCGGGCAGCCAGTGTGGGTCATCAATCTTTTGAATCGTTTGGAACCTGCGCTCCGGCCTATAACGCACTTTGAGCCAATTTCCGTGAGCGCCGTCTGTTAGAGTTATGCTTGGACACCATAACCTTCAGGCTAAAAGGGCATCATGATCAGAGCTGATCACTTAATCCACAGGCGGTATATATGCGGATCGTAACACCGTCTCTCAATAATCGTTGGTGCAAGTGGGCTCTTGGGAAGCTCCGGAAGCGTAGAATGCCTGGAGTACGTCCTGGGTGCATGATCTAGCCAGCGTGTGTGTGCACTCGCTTCGGAATAGCTGTGTCCATTCGTCGCCATCAAGAAATAAATGAGGGTGGAGCAAGAGAGATCGGATAAATGGTCACACCTATGCGTTGGTCTTGGAATGAAATGATCAAGTAGTCAATACGCGTGCTTTCTTTACTCCCAGCTTACTCCCAGTGGAGTCAGAGCAAGATGGAGACTATCCCTCTAGCTGACGCAGCCCAAGGTTTCCTATTATCCAGCTGAGCAGAAGAGATGATTCCTTATGTCTGCAGTCACTCGACGAGCCTGGAGGGTGATATTTTACTACACGTAAAGACAGGTAGGACACGTCACGATCCAACACACTATAGCCATAGCATCCATACAAAATACCAGTGTCACGTGCGCACGAGAATACGAGCGAGCCCACCTGTGGTTCGATTCTTGAGGCTGGCAGGCTCAGTGCTCGTCGCGATCTCTTGGTTCTCAGAGTTCATATAAACCGATTTCAGCGCATTCTTTGTATCCTAAGTTCTAGCTTTAAAGGACAGAGCACTCTTAACTCAATTCTTACCCCACCCACACTCCAGGGTTTCCCTGCATCTCGTTAGCAGCGCAGAGCCCTGCAGTTATCCAGAACGATTATTGGACCCACTTGGAGCTGTCGGGTCTACGTCGCCTCTTACAAGACATGAAAACCAGCTACTCAGACGCACAGCAGAACACTAGATAGATGGGGTCTTAACTACTCGAACAAAGCTAACCCTTCTATCTGTGCTACCGTCCGTAAACGGCCTTGTGTTGAGTGGCAGCGTCTCACCTCGCTCCTTGCCACTGGAACGGGTCATGGTCATGTACGAGGTTGCAGAAAAGAGTTGACGCAAGGAGAGACTCAGTCGTAGAGCAACGACGCACACGATCGGAACGAGAATCCTGATAGCGTTACCGTCAGGTTCGCCCATCAGAAAATGAGTCAATGGCAGTTACGCACTGTGCAGTGCGGATAGGCAAGTACACCTAATGGCGAGTCAGCTTCCAACCAGCTCTGTAAGTTGTTATATTCGTTACGTACACTCCTAACAAGCGTGGAGGCGATACCCACTCCCATTAACGCTGAGGATGGAAAAAGGTCAGTCTTCAGTTTAGCCCTAGTAGTATTAGTGCAAGAATGACCAACAAAGGGTGATCGAGTAATACATAACGCAGCTATGGCAGTCGTTAGTTTAGTCAATAGCAAACCATCGACAGAAACATGCTATATGCTTACTAGATCCATAGTGTCGTACTAAGCCTTGTGTTTGGAGTTCCCATTTCCGACCTCAAGGCCCCTTGGGCCCTCCATAGAAACATGATGAACACAGAGACCTGCTCAAATTGATCAAAGTCCCCGTAGGTGAGTGGGAATAGGTACTCGATGAGGGCATACCTGAATTCCTGTCCCCATAGTGTACAGCCAGAAAATCGTAGCAGGCTCCCAAGCTTTACATGGAAAGAGCCACCCAGGTTCTTCATAATGAATATAGAATCAAGTGCAGCTCTCAATTTAAATAACGTGGACAAACCAAGCGTGACTACTCCATTCTATACAAGGTCAGAATAAGAGTTCGACACATGAATATGTCCAGTAGATTGCTCACAGGCCTGTTATCTCTCAATATAATCGCAGTAGATACGCAGCTGACCACCAACACGGCAAGCCCGGCACCAACGAGCTTTGATCGCTCCCAGAGTCCGTAGACACATAGAATTAACATTGCTATGGGTAGAAAATGATAAGTATGCAAATAAGGCTTCATCGATACAAGGTAAACGGACTCTCGATTGTTAACCAGTTCGCCTGCCGAAAGAATTGTAAGGTACGGGCCGTTCTTCTGAGGATATGAGGACGCTCACAACAGTAAGCCAGGCTAAGACGTCCCTTCCAACGAATTTGCTGCACCTTTTGAACTGTTTCAATTACCCTATCGTTGTCACATGCCACATGACCTTTGCTCACGGGGGAGGATCTGATATGTAACCTAACTAGGAAGGCATAAGTCGGCAAGTGGTGAGTTCCGAGTCCAGCAGTGCTAACAACTGACTCGGTCCCCTATCTGATCGCCTAGCTCGATGATAATTCGGTACACCGTGACAAAGAGCGTAAAGTAACGGTTCTGAAAGAAAGAATCAGGTGGTAAAACCACACCAGGAATTTCCCAATCGGAAACATACGATAAGATATAGCCATTTTGCCAAGCGTAGATGTGGGCGATGGGCCCAAACCTAATCGACTCAATGTCGTTAGGCCGCTGTCCGATTGGATCTGTGCAATACAGTTGTAGGGGTATACGTGCCAGCTCAATTTCATCCACCCTGAATAATACAATCAACTAAGTGGTCCTCGGTCAGGGGCATCGGGTTTCGGGGGGGGATAGGATCACAGCAAAATGTACTAACAGAGTCATGAAGAAGTCGTAAACCAGTAACGAGAGGCCCAAGAACATTCCCTGAGAAGGGAGGAATAGAATTGAGAACGTTATGAGAACCAGTAAATTGTTTGAGTGAAGAACTAGTTGAAGGGAAATTACTTGAGCATACCGTTAAGCCAAGTTGCTGCTCCCGTGCATATTCGAGAATCTGCTCCACGAGGGCTGGGTCGAGTGCCCCTTGGTTGGCTGACATACTAGCACGAGGAAACGGCCAGGTGGAAGGAGGGGGGGGAAGGTAGGAGGAGCGGAAGGTCAATATATGTACGAGGTGCCTTTATCTCACGACTAGTGCAAAAGATGCTAACTCCGGACCGCCAACTTATGGACCTTTGCGGAATACCCATATGCGCCAAATGCAAACACGGAATGAGAAACCCTAATTGCCGAACGCTGCGCTTCTGGATCCGATTGGCTATCCACCACCCGATCCATCGGGACGCTACCGCAGCCAGCAGGGTCGGATCCGTTCCAAACAAAGGGGAATCGGGGGTGGATCAGGTAATCGTTCCTGAAGCACGCCCACGTGACTGCGCGCCAATCATAACGGCCGCATCCGTAAAATTGCAATATGGTCAAACGACTTGGAATGCTGAATACGAATGTACCAAACCCAGGAGAGTAAATGCCGGCATTCGACCCCAAGGAGTCACATCCCCCTGGCCCCGTTGCGAAGGGTCAATTTGGATATTCAGCAGGTAATGCACGGGTGGGACTCCCCAATATTATAATTTCCGCAAGAAACGGGTGAACAAAGCAGGAGTTGCGATCACCTTGACGACGAATCAATACCCTCCCTTCTACCTTCCGTTTCGCTCAGAGCCGGGCAGTTCTTTCAGGGCAAGAACCAACGTCAACTCGAGTTAACGGCCCGTAAACTTTTTGTGGTTGCGTACAGCTAGCTCGGTGGTTTTTGGTGGACGGCGTTTGCCTAATTGGACATGGCGGTCTCCACCGCATCAATGAACGCGTAGCGGACGTTGGAAGTCTTGCTGTATATATAGAAGTTGTTCTCAAAGCACCGTTCCTTCCTCTTGCTCCCCTTTGGTGCGGTTTGTACATGTCTATGAATGAGCTAATGTTGATGGGCAAGCATCCCAGTGAATTACTGGCTATCGTTTGTTCAGTGGTCAAAGCGCCAAGGCAGGGTTCATAACCTAGGGTAGTGTAGAACTGTGTATTCGATTGGCTCAGTGGTGGAGTGAGGCAAGAAAATTTACCAAGTACATAGCAAGCCTTGCTTGCTCCTTCTATTGATCGGGCTCTATCGTTCGGGTGTGTCGTATCAAAGGTCGCACACACAGCGTCGATGATGCCATGACGTCAGAGCACGCCTGTTCCGAAGCAAGTTGGAGACGAAAGTGAGTAGGACAAGCGCTGTCGAATCGGATTTGTAAACGTTGTAACAGAAGCACCGAACGGCTCTTAAAAGCACTATTGTAGTCATAAATTCACTCAGGGACACGATTCAGGTGCCAGACGCGCCGATCGAATACTACATATGACGGAAAATGCGCTCTCAGTACGAAGGGATGAGAACTCCTCGTCCTATTATCATCTACAAGGACACTAGTTAAGTACTAAATAGCATATCAAATCTATGTGAAATACGGATGGAAACCAATGCTGACACAGGGCCTCACAGATATAGGTCGCACGACAAAGTGATCAGATAACCAGAAAAGTCCATAATATTCACAATAGTAACTACAAGTAGTATACATAAGAATACCACAAGACCGATACTTTCATAACGTCCTTTCGGCTGAACACTTCATCGGGCAGGTGTCCCGGGTCCCACCACCCGGGTCCCAGCCCTAACGGCAGCACGTGACGTATCATATGACCGCTACCTGAAGGTTGACAGCTGTCTCGGGATTCCACCCGCTGTCAACCTGACTCCTGTCAGGATGGCTAAATAGCTCCAAGTGTTTGAAATGTAGTACTGCTTATGGTGGTTGTGGGTTCAAAGCTGGCCCACAGGCCTCTGTAGTCTGAATATTGGAGTCTTCAAGGTGAACGTCGCGGTGGGCGACGCAACGGCGCAACGCCTTAGCTTAGCCGAAATCTTGATAAGGGGGAGGCGGTCAATCAATTTTCCGGCATGTAGGGGTGGCAGTGGAACTCAGAATGTACTCTTGAATAGCTGGGGTAGTTAGGCGCCGATCCACGAGGATACCAGCTGCGAGTTTGCATGGCAGCTGCCGGGGAACCGATATTTCCATCGTACATACACTGCAGAACAACAGCAAACCCAAATTCATATTTAATATGCAGTGAACGCTATGGATTTGATTAATGGTACTCTTCCACATTCTGAACCGCCTCGACGAAAATGCCAACTCTTAGGAAATATGAGGATCTAGGACTCATGAGAACTCTAGCGTACAACAGGACCACCTAATGTGTACAATACTATCGTCATTGTATCGTCATTGTATCGTCATTGAGCGTGCGGGTGCATTTTGGGAGAAATCAAATGTGTTTGGTCCTCACCCACCCCTGCTGTCGATTGTCTTCTGTTCTCCAAATGGGATCTGCAGCAGTTCGTGACCATGAAGTATTTCCACGGGAAAAAAATTGACCGCAAAAGCTTGGAAACTCGCGGACCACGCACTCTAGGACGAGAATACCGTTCCCAGGACCTCCTGATCCCATTTGGGGTAGTTGAAGGAGGGATGGAGCCTACCTCCGGTTGCCGGTACTCTACGCGGCTACGACTGCGCGAGTTGACTTGGTGCGACGCTTGTTCCCGGGCGCTATGATTCGTGCGTGTGGCCAGGATGAGATGAGGGTGACTGCCGACGGAGAGTCGAGAACAGCCTAGGACATCTCGCCGTGGCGTGGCGCATTAAAGACTAGCAAGTGAACTAAGCTAAATTTGCGCTTGTGCGTGCAGTTCGGGCGACCATCCCGAGTTAGCTTTGAAGTCGAAGTAGAATCACTTCCGAAGTGAATGCTGGCATGCACAGGCGGTTCGGCGAATCAAGGACAAAAGTAGGTGTGAATAGATTTTTGGGCGTGGGTGAATTTGAGAAAATAAAAGCAAATGTACCAAAGCGAGGCAATGGGCCAGGGCCAGGCTACGAGTACGAGATGCGAACGGCGCAAACGGCGCAAACGGTGAGACGAGCTAATGGCGATCGTACCACAGGTGCCTTCCTCGCGAGCTGGTACGACCCGGCCTATTGAGTCTGGGAATTACAATTACACACGCTGCATCTATAAAAGAACGTCACCCAAACCCGCCCTCCACCAGTCTTCTCGCCCCTCTCACTCTGCCCCTCGCGTCGTCCTCGAGTCCCAATTCTCAAAAATGTCCACTGCTCGTCCCCAAGATGTTGGCATCCTCGCCATGGAGATGTATTTCCCTCGTCGTGTACGTCTGTTTTTCTGTTTTTTTCCAGCCTGTTTGACCACTCCTCACCTCCCTCGCGCCGTCTCCCAACAGTGCATCTCCGAGGAAGCCCTAGAGCAGTTCGATGGCGTCCCTGCTGGAAAATACACCATTGGCCTTGGCCAGAAATACATGGTCTTCACTGACGACAGGGAGGATATAAACACTTTTGCCCTGAATGGTACGTTTACCCCCCTCCCCGTTCCGTGACATTCAGCAGCAGAGTCCGAGATGCTCTGTCGTCGCTCGTGCCTCGTGCCTCGTGAGCGACCACCCGGTCCATCACATACCCATCCGCCTCGGGGATTCTTTTCGACCACAGCCTACACAGAGCGCTCTTTGATTGCATGGCATTTCGGAATACTCTTCCCTCCTGACCGCTCCTATCAACTCCATTCTGACGTGCTCCTCTCCAGTCGTCGCCTCCTTAATGAACAAGTATAACATCGACCCTAAGTCGATTGGCCGTCTCGACGTCGGCACCGAGACTATCATCGACAAGGCAAAGTCCGTCAAGACCGTGCTCATGCGCCTCTTCGAGGAAGCAGGCAATCACGACATCGAAGGCGTTGACAGCGTAAATGCCTGTTACGGTTCCACTGCTGCCGTCTTTAATGCAATTAACTGGGTCGAGAGCTCATCCTGGGATGGCCGGAACGCAATCGTCTTTGCCGGTGACATTGCCGTCTATGCAGAGGGTAGCGCCCGGCCCGCTGGTGGTGCCGGTGCTTGCGCCATGCTTATCGGGCCGAATGCTCCTTTGGTCTTTGAGCGTAAGTTTAGATCCCTCTCCCTTTTCTCCGCGACGTGCAATTGAACAATTTGCAGCCGTTCACGGGACCTTTATGTCGCACACCTATGACTTCTTCAAGCCCAACCTCTCGTCTGAGTACCCTGTTGTCGATGGTCCCCTGTCTATCACAACCTACCTCAGTGCCCTGGACAACGCCTACAAACGATACAAGGAGAAGTCTGTCAAACGAGCTGCCCTTACTCACGGTATTAATGGCGTGAATGGTGTTAACGGAAGCCATATACCATCAATCAACGACTTTGACTATATGGTATACCACTCGCCTTACGGCAAGCTTGTCGCCAAATCGCATGGTCGCCTCGTAAGTATCCTTCACCTTCTCTTGACAAGCTACGCTTCTTACAAAACACACTCTTCTAGATGTACAACGACTTCGTTGCGAACCCTTCCGCGCCCGACTATGCCTCTATACCCGCAGAGGAAGCACAAGCGCTGCTAGCGCTTACGCACGCGAAGTCGCTGACGGACAAGACGCTGGAGAAGACGTTTGTCGCCCTCTCGAAGAACCACTACAAGAAGCACGTCGAGCCGTCGATGGAGTGTGCGCAGCGGTGCGGGAACATGTACACGGCGTCCCTCTATGGCGGCCTCGCGTCGCTGCTGTCCACCGTTGCGCCTGCGGATATCAAGGGCAAGCGGATCGCGATGTTCGCGTTCGGCAGTGGGTGCGCCGCGAGCTACTGGGGCATCAAGGTCAAGGGTGACACGACCGAGATCCGGTCCAAGATGGACCTCCTCAACCGCCTCGCGAGCATAAAGGTCGTCCCGTGCGAGGAGTTTGTCGATGCGCTGAAGGTGCGACCTTTCGAGCTTCTACTGCGGGAACCCCCTCCACTGACGCCGTTTGATTGAATTACATTACAGATCCGCGAGAAGAACCACAACTCTGCTCCGTATGAGCCGAGTGGCTCGCTTGAGAACCTCTGGCCGGGCATGTACTACCTCGAGAGCATCGATGCCAAGTTCAGGCGCAAGTATGCCGTCGTGCCAGAGGCCAGCGCGTAGTCCATCAGTACTACGACTATGACCTCTACAGCTTGTACAGTACCCCAATGCCTGCCATCCATCCATCTGTTGCGCTCATCTCTTTTCGTTTTTAATACCGGATTTGTGCGAGTTGAGATGAAGTGGCTCCGTTGCTTGTTTTTACTCTATTTGTATTTGGCCTGTATCTAGAAAAGGAATCCAGGAAGAGTTCTTGGAGGGCCAAGTACTGCATTTGCCGATCTGTTATGTCCCTTTGAGAACGTCGTTCGTATCTTGACCTGCTCCATCGTGAGACGTTCTGGTCGCTGGACACCGATGGATCTTTTCTACTGGACTCGTGTAACGTCGGCTCTGAGAAACCGAAGATGTTCAAACCCGCTCGGCTCGGGTGTCAGAATTTACCTGGAAAAAGCTGAGTGCTCCTCAGTACTCTAAACTTGGTTTCATTACACACAGAATATAGAAGCAACACAGATCCCGGTTGAGACGGACAGGCCGAAGGGGACGGTATCCACTTCGGTCGCTTCGTGTGTCATTGCGCTCTCACGAACCCGTTGAACTTTGAGTTTTTAATTTCCAGGTCTACGCATTCCAGTATCAAGGCGAAGACGTACGCTGTCATGAAGACGGGACTTGAGCACATCTCTTTCGCGGGCAATGGTCCTATTGCGGCTGCGTTCAAAGTGCTAGGCGTTTACAGTCTGACCAAGGGAATTTTCTATGTTGGAAGTACCGAGTCATACCCAGAGGCATTTTCTCCCAACCTTAATGGCCCAAGCTTGAGAGGGAGAGACCACGACGGACAGACACAGGAGAGCCCGTTTACCCACCGGACAGTAGTTATATACATATGGGTACCAGGATAACAGACACGCCAGTAGCACATGAAGTTGATTGGAGGATTCCTTACCCATTATCGGTCCAGTAGCTCAGGGGGTAGAGGGCTGCTGCTAGATACGAAGAGGCCGGTTCCGTTCCCTGCTTGTTCATCCTTCCTCTTCCTACAAATTGGACTGCCACTCTGCATCTGGACCCTATGAGCAAACGGATGGGATCGGAAAACAACACAAACGGGCACAAAAGACAAGACATGATCCACAGCATCCTCAAAGTTTGAGCAGCTGGTGTATTGCCCAACGGGTGGGTAAACCACCTCTGCGATCTGCCCGCTTTTGAACACTGTTTGAAGTAGTGTTCAGGCAGAGGTTCTTCTCAATCACAGTCACTCAGATCAGCAGTATTGAACCCATTTCTCCCGATCATAACGAGGAAATCAGTTGATTGTTATTCCAATAAGCAAGAACCCAGCAAAGGATCAGGCAAAGGACCAGAGGGCTGGGCCTAAAGCAACAATCGTTACAGTTATTCTCACAAGCATGCCAAATTTCATGCATTTCGGACGAACATGACCCTTCAGAGTTGGAAACTAACCTTGCGGCTATGCATCCTCATAGTTCACGCTACTTGGCAATTACCTTATTTAATCCTTTCTCTCATACCCTTGATATACCTTGTCACGTAGAGACTCTGCATTTACCAAGTGAACGGCTTGGCGCGAGCAATAGCTACATTCGAGATAGCGCCACAGTCCCTGCAATCACAAAGCACTCCTCCATCTGCCAATCACCATTGGGTAGCTTGATCCATTGCCTCCAATGCACTCGTTCCCGTCCTAGCCTGCTCTCGGGTTGAACGAACCAGACCTCAATGCTCCTCAGGTCAGGGCCACCCAAGCCTGTGACAGAAGGAAGGACATCACGCTCAATCCATCGTGTGCACGGTGCAATGTTACATTCTAATTCGTTTTTGAGCTGAACCATCTCTAGCTTGAGGGTCTTCAAGGCCGCTGGCAACGTGGTTGTGCGGAGATAATCAGCAGGGATCTCGGCCTTATAGCCCAACCTTCTCTCTCTCTCCTTCGCGTATAGGGTGAACTCGGTGACGATGCGGAGTTCCAATGATTGAACGTTGTACAGGGAGCGAGCCATTACCAGAGCGACATTTCGGAATGCCCACAGTGTGTCAATGTGGAGGGAAGTAATCCCTGGGAAGCGATCGCGGATGAAGGGAGGGAGCAGTTTGAGATCCCGCCGATAATGCTTGATACTCAGGGACATGAGCTGAGGCATTACAGTTATCCCAAAATCCCGGTCTGTGAGTGCTCCATCCCCGATGGAAAGGTGCTGGAGGCTCTTCGGGAAGGTGGCAACTCTGATATGGCGGAAGGACCCGGAAAAATGCAAGAAAGCGAGTTGAGGTCCAAGGCGAAAGAGTTCGCTCAGGATGCTATCATCAGGAAAAGTGTGGTGGAAGTAATGCTGGTGGTAGTGGAGCTCCCGTAAACGTGGAAAGAGTGGTAATTGTGACCGGCGTAGAGGCCTCAATTGGCACCATTGTAACTTAAGGTACTCGAGTGAAGCTGCTAGCTGAGTAATCATAGGTTCGAGGGCTTCCCACGAAGACATCGCCACTAGGGTCAATTTACGGAATTTTGGGGGCGGAAGCTTGCTTATTTTCGGAATTTGCACACTATCAAGGATGAGATGCACGAGGTGTGGAGAAGATAGGATGGTAAAAAGTTCCGTTCTAGATAGGGTCATGCGGGCCAAGTGTATGGTGTGCAACCTTCGCATTACTGGGATAGCCTTGACTAGTGTGAAGATGGCAGGGGATAGAAGGTATGGGATCCTATATACCCTTCGGGGGTCCCTGAGGATTTCCTTGCATTTTCCTATATCGACTTCCACCACACTATCAAGGATAGTCGAAGTGCGAGTGATCGCCAGAGCCTTCTGGAGTGCATAACTTGGGGAACTATCACGCATTATGGTGACATTGAACTTCACGAAGGGTCGAAAGATCTCCCGGAGTGCCACGCAAACCCCCGAAAGTGCCCAGATCTCGGTCTGGATCAAAAGCGGCGGCAACAAGAACCATATTTCGGTAGGGAGATATATCTGGAATCAGTTTCAGCACGAAGAGGTCCCCTCGTCGATTACAGGTACCCACTGCACTCAGCGAACGAGTTTGTTTTGGTTTCCTGTTGGTTGCTTAATAATCAACGTGAGGGTTCATCGCAAGCGCGTACCGATATCGATGATTTCGGCCGTGTGATTGCCTCCCAGTCCACATTTCTTCGATGGTCAGGGGCACACTCCGACGGCTTTGTTCTTCAAAGTGGTGCCGTATCCCTGTATTTAGTGTGCTGATGTATGTCCACGTAGCTGGTATATTATTTATGATAAACACGTTGAACCTGAGTTGTCTTCGGCGACGCTCAAGGGCGATTTCTTTAAAATAACAAATAGCCACGTTTCGCGCACTCAGCGGTGTTGGCTGACCTCTATGCTCTTCGTCTGGCATTCCAAGGCTCTCTGCTTGCAGTGATTCGCACTGAGCATGAGGTCACTCTCCGCAGGAATCACAGCCTGCTAGATTGACGCGCTCCCATGACAGGAGAATCTGCCAAGTGTGTGCTATGATTATGGAATTCCTTGGTACAGAGATGGACGATGGATATTTCATCCGGCTTACAGTCCGACCGGTAATTGTTCAACTCAAGGCGACTAATAGAAGCCGTAGGAAACCCCTTTTTATTATATCCATGGATCTGTATACATGAGTACCAGATTCAAGGAAATGAGCCGAGGTAATGGATTGGTCCCAAAAAACTGTTCCTTTAGCAGCGACTTTGTGATGGAAAGATGCTGGACGCTCTTTGGGAAAGCAGCGACAAGGAAATGGTACCACCGGGACAATACTGCAGGTGAGTAATTCGAGCTTCCTTTCAATAGTGAAAGTGCTAGGAGCCAAAAGCGGGTGGTGGCGTAGCCCCGTATATATAGTAAAGAAGGTAGCCGGAATTGACGTAGAAGCGGGAATGGGTACCACTGCAACTCAACATATTCGAGTACACGAGGCTGCCAGCTGAGTAATCAAAGGTTGGATGGCTTTTCACGAGACATCGCCGTTAAAGCTAATTTACGCTGGTTTTGGGGCGGAAACAAGTTTGTGTTCGCGAGTTGTACTGTCCCAAGGATGAGAAGGTTGAGATGTGGAGTGAATAAAATTGCATAGAGGTGTATTCTCGATCAGGATCATGTGGTCAGCTGTATCGTGTGCAGCTGTCGCAAAATTAATGCGGGGATCGCCTTGAGTACTGTTGAAGACTGCGGGGAAGAAAATCCATGAGATACTGAATATCCTTCGGAACACGCTTGTGTCCTTGCTTCTTCCTGCATTGGTGGTATGGGTTGGAGATCGGGTTTCCGAAGGGCCACACTCTTCCATGCCCGCTGCGTGCAAACCACATGGGCACCTGATCGAAGCTATGGCTGCTTATTTTATATTGTTCCGATTTTTCAGAGGGGGAGTGACACAACCCCCGGTATACAGATGCTCTGATGGATACCAACTCGCACATACTATGCCACCGACATTCGTTTTCTGTTTTTCTATACGCAATGTATTTAATCTGCCCTCGGAGTTACGAATAGAGCCAGACGGTTTACACACGACCTTTCCGATCCCGCAGTATTGACCCCTCGAAGTACGAGTGATCGTCGGCGGATTCTGGAGTGCATGACTGGAAGAAGAATTACAGATTATAGTGACCTTGCGTTCGACTGAGATTGAACAGGTGGCTATAGATAGAACGATCGCCTTAGAGGATGGATTCTTCAACCAATGAACAAGGTCCCCACTCTCATCTACCTATGACACAGAACGATGTCCCACAAAAGTGGGGACATACGCGCAGTGTCGGTCAGAGCGTTGCCGGACTAGCTCGCGGAGGTTATGTCACTTGCCGCCAACAATCAGGTGCATAGCAAGAGGCCAGGCACCAAAATTCCCGATCCCTGACACTGGGATATGTTCAGAATTGGGTTGCCTTTCCGTTTGATGGCCGCTAATCTCTGTGAGCTTTCACTCCTGGACGCGGGACAGTCGATGTATATTGCTGATGTGTGCTGTCACTGCTCACCCTTAGTATTAGTTTAGTGTGCTCTATTGGTACTATTATTGGGAACTTCTACGAATATCCGAATAACTCTATTCTCAATTAAAAATGTATTCTGGCTGGTTTGTCGCCTTGTCCAGTAGCTTTCCACACCATCGACTAAGACCACATCCCGCTTTTTAGGCTTCCCGGTGTATGACAAGCCGATACTCTCAGCCAGCTCTGCTTCAACCCCTCAGAGCGGTACTCTACAACTGAGGAGTTGTCGTTTCGTACCTCGAAATCAGAGTGAAGTGTGCGTATCTTCCATATTCAAGAAGCGGGTAACATTGCTTTAGAATTGATAAATACTCAACTGCGATCGAACACTCGCTGGAGTCACCGTCGTCGCACTGAGCGGCCTAGCGCCTGTAGCTCTTCCACCATTGGTAGGAGCCCGGTGGTCGCAACTATTTCACTGTTCAATGGACTTGCGCGAATGGTGGAGAGGTACCATGCACCCTGATTCTACAGTCGAGGCCATCATTCTCGGGTTGATATATTTAGGCTTTTGTGAGTAAGTCCACTCCTTCCTGTCAATGCAATGTGAATTATTGGTCATATCGATCTTGTCACATTCGACCCGTATAAATGCCTGCAGGACGCCATTGAAAGCCTAATTAGCTCTACTGATAGAATCGACGCTTCATTTGTATATTAACCTGTGCCAAGCCAGTATGAACCAATCCACTTGAATCTCTTCCAAATGACTTCGAATTCCTGCGAGGGACTGCAA
>Ga0307513_10002818_pt1 | contig 23847 bp, 21 predicted proteins | sample 15_EM_MG_FD_202174 | JGI IMG/M metagenome (GOLD analysis project Ga0307513, IMG submission 202174) | Populus trichocarpa ectomycorrhiza microbial communities from riparian zone in the Pacific Northwest, United States - 15_EM | ecosystem: Host-associated > Plants > Roots > Unclassified | place...
TGGCAATGAGCAAATGATCAAAAACTACGTCCAGCAACAAGGCCGGATAGCAGGGAACGGGCAACTCGACTTATTTTGATACCGCGCTGCTTGCAGCGCGGTCGTTCATTAACCAGTCTATTGCCCCCACTCCAGGTAGAAACGTCAATGAGCGGTAATCATCGAAGAGGCGGCGCATCCCAGAAAGGACGACCAGAGAAGTGGCCGGAGAAGATGAAACTCTCCGAGGCTCGTAAGTTCTTGGGCGTCAGCGTCTCGAAGATGACCACTCTGGTTGGCAGCGGCAGAATCGCTGTGGAGGATGACCCTTTGGATCGACGAGTGCGCTTGGTCAGACGATCCGACTTGGAGAAACTGTTACGTGAACGTACTCAAGTAAAGTAGATCGAGATACGTGCTCTCCTAGGTGCTGATTTCAGGGCCAACCTTACAGCTAGAGTAAATGGTCGCCCCTCAAGACGAACACCATCGCTGCTCACGCAGGTTGTCAGAATGTCTGCGATCATAGTATGTCACCCAAGTAAGGATTCGACGCTAGATGTGCTTGTTTTGAGAAAGCTGGACGCGAAATTCGTCCATGTGTGCCATGAACGTCCATATCTGCATCTTATGAGTCGGCACACATAAACAAAAACACCGTCACTCCTTGCGAGATGTGTAACGGGCTTCCAAGTGCGAAGAGTTTTGTGTATTTATTCGAGGTGTGTAAAAGAACGAAAGGTAACTTAACTGTAGCAAACCCCGAGACATGTCAAGGGGGTGATTATTAATACTTTAGAGAGCCAGATATGGGTTTAATTAAGAGAATTTGCGTTATTGGAACAATGCCAAAAACTCAGTATCGTTCATCGCCCCCTTTGAGCAGTTGCACCGAGCACACGCCCAAGCCAGATTATCGTAATCGTTACTACCTCCATTGGCACGGCTTACACGATGATCAATGTGTCCGCCTGGCGCATAGCTTATGCAATAAAAGCATATCTCACCGTCTCGCTCTCGTATATACTTTCTATCCTTCTGAGTTAAAGGTGCGTCGTTGCGTTGTGGTGCTAGTAGAGCCACCACCACGCTTAAAAAGTATATGCCAACGCCAATAATGAGAATTGTGCCTAGACCGCGTAACATGTCGGAGGCAGTTAACGGCGCAATTAATGGTGGTGGTAACTGCGGGAAATATGGCTTCAGTTCAGGAAAATTGGCTATCGGATAAAATCTTTGGTCTGTTGCTAATATCAAATCACTCGCCTGCAATTCCCACAATGATAGAGCTAGGATGCTGTTATTTCTTGACACTGTATATGGCACTATTTATTCCTCCATTCTCGTATATATTTGCACGCTCTAACTGCGACCTCGCGCATTGTCCTCATCGTCTTTCCTATGACACTTCTTGTACTTATTGCCCGATCCGCACCAGCACGGCTGGTTAGGGCCTATAGTGCGCAACAAGAATCTTGATTCATGATCTATCTCAGGCCCGATCCAGACTCCCGCTTGATCCCATACTGTCCATTTGATTAGCCAGCCGAGGGCGTGAGCCATGTAGTCAACTACTGTTTGCTCATCCCACAGCCATACCTGCTGCCAAGGCGCGTACGGGCAGATCGAGCCGTCCCCGAACGTATGTCTCTTCTTCTTCTCCATGAGCACAGGGTCCCGCACATAAGTTTTCGGGTGTCGTCTCCCGCCGCCGTATCTAACCTCTAGCTCGTATACGGCGTGCGGGTTCGTCAACTTTTCCGCCCAGCCGTGATGTGTGTGCGAGGCCGAGCAAGCGGGATGGTGCAGTACCTCCCCGCCCGGCAGGATGTAGAGTGGCCGCTCATGATGAATGTCGTCGAGCAGTTCTTCCAGCCCGTCTATCGTTCGAATGGGCTGAACCCTGCCGGCCCAAATACCCTGTCTTCCCTCCTTCGTCTCGACAACCAAGAGCGAGAAAGCGGGGTAATAGGCCTGCATTCCCTCTATACTCGCGTCGAGGCGTGGCGGGGCATCGCTCACGGCTATCACTCCCCGAATGAACCTGTTGAGCGCCCGGTGTATCCTGAAACAGCGTATGACCTAGACGATTTCTCCGGAACCGACCCGAATACCTGCTCCCAGCCGGATTTCTCGATCAGTTCGAGTGTCCTTTTAGCTGTTGATGACATCTCCATCTGGACGGACATGTTGAACAACTCGGACAGATCGTTGCCCGTTGGGTTAGCTGGGTCTTCAATCGTGATGCCGTCCACGTTGTCACGCAACTCCGTCCAGACATGCTTCAATTGCTCAGGAAGGTCGAGTGACTTCTTACCCTTTAACAACTCAATCGTGAGCAGTTCGAGTACAAAGTGCCTGACCGATAGGAAGTTACGCGCACGCCAAAGCTTATTCAGACGGATGGCGTCAGTCACGCCGCTGTTCTTCACATGCTCGATGTGAACGTCGAGGTTCGTCTTCTGCCGCCCCTTCTCGCCCGATGACCGATAGAGGAAAACGTCTTCGTTCTTCTCGTCGATGAAACGTCCCGGCACTACATCGATGTGAAAGTCGGTCGCCCACTGGCTCAGATCCTTACTCTTCAGGCGGAGGGCCGAAGGCTTCCGCGTGACTAAGTAGTCATCGGCGAGCGTCGCCTCGACGTTCTCGTAAATCTCTTGAAGCGTCTCCCCGGCACCGTTGTCATCGCGCCCGAAGTAGCAGGTCAGGTCGAGGTCGTAGGCTTCTCGGACCATCGTCCCCTTAGCCTTCGAGCCGCCGTACCTGATCGTCGGCGAGCACTTCTCGAACTTCTTGCGGAGCAGCTTTTCCACGTCCGCCCGGTGAGCCCGCAGGTCTTTCATCTCCTGGCCGTCTGGGTCCAGTGTCTGCGATTCCAGAATGTCTTCAAGATACTTTTTGTCACTCATTGGTCATTCACCCCCAAAATCCGTTGAAAGCCGCCATTGTTCTTATCGCGGTCGTAGACGATCAGAGCAGGATCGACTTTGGGTAGTAGCTCACGGCCACACAGCACTGCGACCGGCACTGGCACCGCAGGGAAGAGATGCACGGCGGCAAGGCCTGCATGATCCCGTCGGATAGAACTGCGCGCTTCCTCATACACGTCTTTGAAGCGGGCTAAGTCCTCGCGCATCCGTAAATAACCAGGGCGCGGGGTGCCCTTGGCGAGGGTGATTTCGTATATGAAGAACCTCTTGTCGATATCGGCTGGCAGGTCCGACAGGTGAGTCGTCCCGCTTAGCGATAACAGGAGCGCAACGTTGGAGACATCCGTGCCTTTCCGCCGCCTGTGAAACTTGTACTCGGCGGGTTCGCCCTCGGTCTTCCAGATCCAGTCTTCGGTGTCGCGGTGGCGCTGGTACGGCTCGACCGCAACCTTGTTGCTCAGTCGGTTGCCCAAGAAAACGAGCAAAGGGATGGGTGCCAAAGCGAACAACGAGATGTGCCGCGTCTTATCGACTTCCATCCCGGGCTCGTAAAGCAACTCGACCCTCCGCTTGATGGTGCGCATCGCCGCCTTGTAGTAAGCCTCGTCATGCCCATCAATGTTAGTCAGATCAATCACAACACCTTGAGGGTCTTCGGCGTAGCGAGGGGATATGGCCTTGTAAACCTCGGGTGCCGGGATGGCGACCGCCTGCTCGCCCACCCGTGATTTCAGCTGGACGACTGTTGTCTTGCTGTCGGGCTTAATGTCTGTGAGCCTACAGATGCGCTCCTCGTGATTCTTTTTGTACTTTTCTAATACCTCGCGCGGGTATTCTGCGGCGTTCTCGTCAATCAAATGGTGACACGGCGGGCACAAGAGCATGAGGTTGTCGATGTTGTTGATGTCCTTCGGGCGCGGCGTCGCCCTGCCGCGGGGGCCATCGGGCTTGAAAGCGACGATGTGCGCCATCTGGGAGAAATTCCCTTCGGCGTGGGTGAGGTGATGCCGGAACAGATAAGTGTTGCACCCATCGAACTCACAACGGCCACCAGCACGCACGCAAAGAAAGAGCCTGGTCTTATCCTTGATGGCGCGAGACGGGAGTTGTACGACAGGCGAAGAAGCAGCTTCTGCGCGAGCCGCGCCCTTCTTTTTCGTTATAGCTGTTCTGCTCATGCCCTTAGTTTTCACCCTAGTGATGACCGTCCACCGCGAAGCCTGAGAGGGAAGACTCCGTAGATTGCTCCCTCATCGCCACAATATGTTCGCCTCGCCGAAGAGTGCTTATAAGATCGAGCCTTCCGGCCCTACGAGCACTCTCGTAAAGACAGGAGATTATTCGGCTGCTCTCCGTCATTCTCTGTCTTGATGTACTTGTTGCCATTATGTATGGCGACGATCACGTTGGCGCGACTGCCGTTGACCATCGTGTAGAATGTGTGCTCGCGACACTCAATGTAATCAATGGCCTGCTGCTAAGTTATTTTCCAGCGCGTACTGGCCCCTGGGTTTGGCCCGCCCACGTACAGAATGCGCTCGTGCGGGTTGTGACGGTCAGACTTGTCGATGCAGTCGATTTGTAGATCCACTTATTCGCTCCTTAATTAGAATGAATTGTGTTGACTAGGCAAACAACATACATTCCAAAAAATTTTAGAACAACTGCTGCTGCCCGTTTGCTTCAGCGACGGATCGATGGAATTGCCTGTTACCATCGATGTAGATGTAGCCAAGTTGCTGAAGCCTGACGGTCAAAGCTGATATATTTACCTCAAACACTTTGGCCATCTTATATAAATCTCGCCATTGCATGAAATCAAACTTTTCGCCCGCCTCTCGAACAAGCTTTGAAGGCATACTGAGAGCCGCAGCAAAGCGATTAGCAATCCTCTCTTGATCAGCCGTATCCCTCTGACGTAACCCGTCCAAGAACTTTGGCGCGCAGCCTGTTCCGGCAAACACTTCAACTTTTCCTGTGCCGGAAGATCGTTGCCCAGAGTCCATATCAGGCCGGTCAAATAACTTTGGATAATCAAGCGAAGCCTGATCTACGTCAAATTCCCAGTGGCCCGCCTCATGTCCAAGCGTTGAGCGCTCCAAACCCGGTTTTTGCTCAAAGAGACTAATGCGCGATTGATTGAGTACGATAATTCTATCCGAAGGCTTGAGTCCTCCTAGAATCGTCTCATCAGGAAGTTCCTCAATCTCATCCCAAAGAACGGTCAACCCGTAAACCTGCGCGATCACCTTTTCAAGCGGCACGGGGGGGCTAATCACTTCATTAGTCTTTCTCACGTAGTCAGCCAACCGCTGCTCGGCGATGCTCTCAATATCTGTGTTGCGTATGAATCTCACTTCTTATTTCGCGCTTCCTCTTCCACCAGTTCCTTCAACTTATCCCATGTTAACTGACTCTTCCTAAAACTTCGAAAGAATTGGATCGCCGCCGGATTCTTGTCAATAGTTTCTTTAATCTCAAGTGGCACTTGTCCCGATAGCACTATAAGTTCATCAGGATCGATCTTAAGATGTTTACCAATGCGACGTAATATATCCTCACTCGGGGGCCGATCCGTTTTGTCGTTCTCAATTTTGCTTAAATATGTGAAATCTGTCTCCACTTTTTTCGCTAACTCACGCAGCGTTAAATTCAACTCTATACGCTTCGCTTTTAATCTCTGGCCAAGGGTCAAATTAAATACACTCCTAACATCCTCTTAAATCAGTAAAGCAAATATCAGATGTTGCATGAATAGTCAACACAATAATTCATGTCAACGCCATGATAGGACTTAAATAGGTGAATCTCACGTAGCAGAAGAGCGCGTTCGTAACCCTTCTCAGGTCAGAACCCCAGATGTGCCTGTTTGCTTTTCACTCAAAATTAAATGCTTGTTCACAGAGAAACTCGCTTCACTCAGTAGTAGGAAATGTTACAAAACGGCAGGGCTGCAGCGATGTAAGCACTTTTAGTTAATGGTTGTCAGTACTTTTAGTTAACCGGACAACACCGCGCGTTTGATTTGATGCAACTATGGTGCTATTTTATTCATCTATGCACAAGTTATGCAAATCTTTTGCATAGATAGTGAAAAATGGATAAGGAAAAACGGCAGCAGAAATTGTTGAGCCTGATTCGCGCGAAGCCCGTCAGCACGCAGGGCGAACTGGCGTCGCACCTCGAACGCGCGGGCTTCCCGGCCACGCAGTCGAGCATTTCGCGTGATCTGGAAGAGTTGGGCATCGTCAAACGGCGCGGTCGTTACGTCGTGCCGAGCGCGGCGAACGGAGCGGCGGCGCGCGGCCTCGTGAGTTTGGACGTGGCGGGCGACGCGCTCGTCGTGGCGCGTTGCGAGCCGGGGCTGGCGTCGGCGGTGGCGGTGGAGATTGACGGCGCGGCGATCAAAGAGATCGTCGGGACGATTGCGGGCGAAGACACGATCTTCGTCGCGGTGGCCGAGCGCAAGGCACAGCGCGCGGTGATTAAAAAAATCTGGGAACTGTTCGGGTGAGGTGGGTGTCAGGAATGAGTTTCAGGTTTCAGGTTTCAAGTTAAGAAACACAAAGCCTCTCAGACCTGAAACTTGAAACTTGAAACTCATTCCTGAAACTTGAAACCTAAAACCTGAAACCTGCTTTGAGGAGTGAGGCGTGGCAGAGAAGATTAAAAAAGTTGTGTTGGCTTATTCGGGCGGGTTGGATACGTCCGTGATGTTGCACTGGCTGAAGGAGCGTTACGGGTGCGAGGTCGTTTGCTATTGCGCGGACGTGGGGCAGGGCGAGGAACTCGAAGGGCTGGCGGAGAAGGCGCGCGCGACGGGAGCGTCAAAACTCTACGTGGAGGATTTGCGGCAGGAGTTCGTGAGCGATTACGTGTGGGCGGCGGTGAAGGCCAACGCGGTTTACGAAGGCGTCTACTTGCTCGGCACGTCTCTGGCTCGACCCATTATCGCGAAGCGGCAGATCGAGATCGCGCGAATGGAAGGGGCGGATGCGGTCGCCCACGGTGCGACGGGCAAAGGCAACGATCAGGTGCGTTTCGAGTTGACCTACTACGCGCTTGAGCCGGACATCAAGGTGATCGCGCCGTGGCGTGAGTGGGAGTTTAAGGGGCGGAGCGATCTCATCGCTTACACGGAGCAGCACGGTATCTCCGTGACGGCGACGCACGCGAAGCCCTACTCGACAGACCGCAACCTGATGCACGTCTCTTACGAGGGCGGCATTCTCGAAGACCCGTGGGCTGAGCCGCCGCCGGACATTTTTCAGATGACGAAAGCGCCGGAAGCGGCGCGCGCCGAAGCCGAGTACGTGGTGGTCGGATTCGAGCGCGGCGTGCCGGTGAGCATCGGGGGCGAGCGGATGGGCGCGGTCGCGCTGCTCGAAGAGTTGAATCGGGTGGGCGGCGCGCACGGCATCGGGCGGGTCGATCTGGTCGAGAACCGCTTCGTCGGGATGAAGTCGCGCGGCGTGTACGAGACGCCGGGCGTGACGATCTTGCAGGCGGCGCACCGCGCGCTCGAATCGATCACGATGGACAGGGAAGTGTTGAGGATGCGCGACGCGTTGAGCTTGAAGTTTGCGGAGAGCGTCTACTACGGTTTCTGGTTCGCGCCGGAGACGGAGTTGATGCGGCGGATGATTGACGAGACGCAGCAGGACGTGACGGGCGAGGTGCGTCTCAAACTTTATCGCGGCAACGTCATCGTCGCCGGACGACGCGCGCCGCGCTCGCTCTACAACGAACGACTCGCGACCTTTGAGGCCGACACCGTTTACAACCAGCGCGACGCCGAGGGCTTCATCAAACTCAACGCGCTGCGCCTGCGCTCGCTGGCACAGATCAACAAGTAGAAAGCGATTGATTCATTGAGTCATCGGTTCATTGATTCAATGAAGAAATGGATCAATGAATCAATCTTTGAAGGGGTGGAACATGACGAACATCACAGAAAAAATTGAGGGCGTGCAGGTGAAGGTGGTGGAGGCGGACAAGATCGGGTCGGGGACTTCGCCGCTCGATTTGTCGAAGACGCTGGCGGTCGTCACGGCGCGTGAGCGCGTGCGTGCGGGTGATGTGGTCGTCGTGCGCGCGTTAACAGAGAGCGCGACGTATAACCAGTTGGAACTCGTGACGGGGCGGCTGGCGAAGATCAATCAGGGCGATGTGCTCGTCGGCGTGCTCGGCAGCCGACGCGCGCTCAAGGGGTTCGTCGGCGACGTGCCGGAGACGGTGGCGGCGGGCGACGAGTTGCACCTGCTGAACATGGGCGGCGTCATCGGTCTGTGCAAGGGGCATCATTCGAGTTTGAGCGATGCGATCCGCGTGGAGGTCGTGGGCCTCGTGTACGACGAGGCGGCGCGGGTGCGAAACATCGGCGACGCCGCGTTGCCCCTGTGCGAACATTTGGGAGAGAGCGCGCCGCTCGTCGTCATCGCGGGCGCGTGTATGAACAGCGGGAAGACCTACGCGGCGACGGAGTTGATTCGACAGGCGACCGCTGCGGGGATGCGCGTGGCGGCGGGTAAACTGTCGGGCGTCGCGTGCCTGCGCGACACGCTCAACATGGCCGACCACGGCGCGGTCGGGACGGCGAGTTTTCTCGACTGCGGGTTGCCTTCGACGGTGGGCGTGGGCGACCTCGCGCCGGTGGCGAAAGCCATCGTGGCGAAGTTGAACGAGAGCGCGCCGGACATGATCGTGATCGAACTCGGCGACGGCATTCTCGGCGGCTACTCGGTCGGGTCGGTCTTCGACGACGCAGAGTTGCGCGGAGCGATGGCGGCGTTAGTTTATTGCGCGTCGGATTACGTGGGCGCGTGGGGCGGCATCGAGTTGCTGCGGCGGCGCGGTCTGACGGTTGACCTCGTGGCGGGTTCGGTGACGGATTCGCAGATGGGCGAGGATTACATCGAAGGCGAGTTCGGAGTCGTGGCGGGCAACGCGCGCAGGGACGGGGCGCGGATGTTCGAGATTATCAAAAATAAGGTTTCAGGTTTCAGGTTTCAAGTTTCAGGTTCGCTCCGCGCCGACGTGACGGTTGAGCCTGCGCTGGTCGAAGCGTGAAGCCGGAAGCGCAAGACGACAACTTTCAGACTTGAAACTTGAAACCTGAAACTTGAAACTCATTCTTCATTCCTGAAACATGAAACTAAGGATCGGCATCTTTGGAGGGTCGGGATATGGCGGGGCGGAATTGCTGCGCATTCTGCTGGCGCGCGCGGATGTCGAGATCGCGTTCGTGACGGCGAACGAGCACGCGGGGAAAGCCGTCGGTGAGGTGCATCGCAATCTTTACGGTTTGACCGGGTTGCGTTTCATCGCCGCGCCGGGCGAGCCGGAGAGCTTGCCGGAGGTTGATTGCGTGTTTCTGGCGTTGCCGCACGGGCAGGCTTTGGAGATCGCGCCGCGCCTGCCCGCGAGCGTGCGCGTGATTGACCTGTCGGGCGATTTTCGTTTGAACGACGCGGCGGAGTTTTTGGAGCACTACGGGCGCGAGCACACGGCGACCGCGTTGCAAAGCGAGTTCGTCTATGGTTTGACGGAGACGAACCGGGAAGCGATCAAGCAGGCGCGGCTCGTGAGCAATCCCGGCTGCTTCGCGACCGCGACATTGCTCGGTCTTGCGCCGCTCGTCGCCGCGGGGCAGTTGCAGGGGCGCGTCATCGTCGATGCGAAGACGGGTTCATCGGGGTCGGGCGCGAAGGCGGCGGCCAACACGCACCACCCGCAGCGCATGAACTCGTTTTACGCTTACAAGCCTTTCACGCACCAGCACGTGCCGGAGATCGAACAGGAACTCAGGCGCGTCGGCGACTGGGCGAGCGAATTCGTATTTATGACCCATTCGCTGCCGGTCGCGCGCGGCATCTTCGCCTCAATCTACGTCGAGACGAAAGACGCGTTGACGAAGGCAGACGTGCGTGCTTTGTATGAAAACTATTATCGCGAGAGTTTCTTCGTTCGCGTGGTGGAAGGATCGCCGGACATCAACTGGGTGAAGTTAACCAACTTTTGCGATCTAGGGTTCGCCGTGCGCGAGCGTGCGCTCGTCGTTTTCTCGGCGATAGATAATCTGGTGAAAGGCGCGGCGGGACAGGGCGTGCAGAATATGAATTTGATGTTCGGGCTGGACGAGCGGGCAGGGCTGATGCTGCTCGGCAGCAATCCGTGATGGGTTTCAGGTTTCAGGTTTCAAGTTAAAGACAAAGAACTGCAAACCTCAGTCCTGAAACTTGAAACCTGAAACCTGAAACTTTTCAGTCCTGAAACTTGAAACCAAAGCAGAGGACGATGAAAACGAGCACAAACTTTGAGGCCGTGGCGGCGCGCGAGAGCGAGTTTCAGTTGGCGACTTATAAGAAGATGCCTGTGGCGGCGGAGCGCGGGCGCGGCGCGTGGGTGGAGACGAGCGAGGGCGAACGCTTTCTCGATCTCTACGGCGGGCATGCGGTGGCCGCAACGGGGCATTGCCATCCGCACGTCGTCGAAGCGATCAGGGCGCAGGCCGGGGAGTTGTTGTTCTACTCGAATCTGGTCTATTCGGAAGTGCGTGCGCGTGCGGCGGAGAAGTTGGTGAGTTGTGCGCCCGCTCCCATCACGAAAGCCTTCTTCTGCAATTCGGGCACGGAGGCGAACGAGAACGCGATGCGCATGGCGCGCCTGCGGACGGGGCGCGAGAACATCATCACGTTTACGGGCGGCTTTCACGGGCGCACGGCAGACGCGATCAGCGCGACGTTTCTGGGGAAGTATCGAGAGATCGGGCGACCAAACGTGCCCGGTCACCTCTGCGCCGAGTTCGGTTCGATTGCTTCGGTGGCCGCGCTCGCGGATGAGACGGTCGCCGCCGTGATGCTTGAACCGATCCAGTCGATGGCGGGCGTGAGACAGGCGCGACCGGAGTTTTATCACGCGTTGCGCGAGTTGTGCGACGCGCGCGGGATGCTCTTGATTTATGATGAAGTGCAGACGGGCGTGGGGCGCACGGGCGAGTGGTTCTTCGCGGGGAGCGCGGCGAGCGCGAATGTCGTGCCGGACATCATCACGCTGGCGAAGGCTCTGGGCAGCGGCGTCCCCGTCGGCGCGTGCCTGACGACCGACGCGGTGGCCGCGCACATCAAAGAGAACGACCTCGGCACGACGTTCGGCGGCGGGATGCTCGCGATGGCAGCCGTGACCGCGACGCTCGAAGCGATTGAAGAGGACGGCATGCTTGAGAACGCGCGTGCGGCGGAGCGACACCTGCGCGAATCGCTCGAAGGCGTGCCGCAGGTGACGCGCGTGCGCGGCGCGGGGCTGCTGCTGGGGTTGGAGTTCGCGGATGAGATCGCCGCGAAGGTGCATCAGGCGTTGCTCGGCGAAAGGATCATCACGGGCACGTCGAGCGACGCGCGCGTGCTCAGGCTGCTCCCGCCGCTCTGTTTGACGCGGGAAGAAATTGACCTGTTCGTCGCCGCGCTCGTGAGAATTACGGCGGCTTGGAATCGTAGCTAAGGGGGCGAGGCGTGACGGTTTCCATTACAAAGGACGACGTGCAGCGCATCTGCGACGAGATCGAGCGTGAGCCGCCGGACATCCTCTTCGCCCCGGACGCGAGCGACGAAGACATCGCCAACGAAGTGGGGCGGGCGTTGCTTTACAAACTTTTCACACGCCATTTCAATGTAGCGTCGCCCGACACGGACCCGGAACCCGACGAGTACGAGACGCCCTCGGAGGCGAAGTTCAACAAGTTCGTCGCCTTCGTGGCGAGCTACTCGCCGGGCGTCTGGCATTCAAGCGAATACGTGGCGAGGCTGATGGATGCGCTGCGACGGCAGCGCGGCGGGACGAGCGCGGTGCGGGAACAACCCCTTCCACCGGCCACAGCCAACCCGAGAGATTTTCTGACAACCGGAGACTGGACGCGCGACGACCTTGAGCGGCTGCTCGAAGCGGCGGCGCGGTTCAAGCGCGGCGATGACAAGTCGCAGCCGCTCGCGGGAAAATCAGTCGCGCTCGTCTTCTTCAATCCGAGTTTGCGCACGCGCGCCTCGATGCAGGTCGGGATTTACGAACTCGGCGGCAACGCGGTCGTGCTCGAACCCGGCGGCACGAGTTGGACGCTCGAACATCGCGACGGCGCGGTGATGGACGACGACAAGACCGAACACGTCGCGGAGTTTGTGCGCGTGCTCGGACGTTACTGCGCGGCCATCGGCGTGCGCACGTTCGCCGCGCTCAGGGATTGGAAAGAGGAGCGGCGCGACCCGGTGCTTGCCGCGTTTGCGCGTCACAGCGAAGTGCCGATCATCAACCTCGAATCGGCGATGCACCACCCGTGTCAGGCGCTCGCGGACATGCTGACGATCAGGGAGAAACTCGGCGCAGGACCGAAGCGCGTCACACTGACGTGGGCGTGGCATCCGAAGCCGCTGCCGATGGCCGTGCCGAACAGTTTCGCACTGGCGGCTGCGCAGTTGGGACACGAACTCACCATCGCGCACCCGCCCGGCTACGAACTCGACGACGAACTCATCGGCCAACTCAACGAGCAGGCGTTCGACGCGGGCACGACCGTCAACATAACTAACGACGTGGACGCGGCCTTCGACGGCGCGGAAGTCGTCTACGCGAAGAGTTGGGGCAGCAAGATGTTTTACGGCTCGCCCGAAGACGACGTGGAGACGCGCGCCGAATATCGCGACAAGTGGATCGTCGACGAGGCGAAGATGCGCCGCACCGATAGCGGCATCTTCATGCACTGCCTGCCCGTGCGTCGCAACGTCATCGTGACGGACGGTGTTATCGACTCTGCCGCCTCGGTCGTCATAGACGAAGCGGCAAACCGCCTGCACGCGCAAAAAGCTGTGATGGCAGAATTGGTGAAAGGGTAAAGGGAAAGGGAACAGGTAAGAGGAAAGAAACCGGCTTCCCCTTGCCCATTCCCCTTTTCCCTTTATCCGCTTTCGGAGGTGAACATGAGCCAGCCGCGACTCGACCTGTTGCGCGAAGCCTTGCCCTACATTCAACGTTTCAAGGGCAAGACTTTCGTCGTCAAAATCTCCGGCAAGCTGACGGAGGATCACGAGAATCTGAGGTCGCTCTGCGAGGAGTTGGCGTTGATGCATCAGGTGGGCATACGCCTGTGCGTCGTGCATGGCGGCGGGAAGCAGTTGACGGATTTGGCGGAGCAGTTGGGCATCGAGCAGACGATCATCAACGGGCGGCGCGTCACCGACGACGCCACGCTCGACATGGCGAAGATGATCTTTGCCGGGAAGATCAACACGGACATTCTCGCCGCGCTGCGCAATCACGGCGTCAATGCCGTGGGCTTGTCGGGCGTTGACGGCAACATCGTGCTGGCCGAACGCCGCCCGCCGAAGGACTTGGTGAATCAGGCGACGGGCGAGAGCGAGCGCGTGGACTTCGGGCACGTCGGCGACGTATTGGAAATTGACGACCGGCTGCTGCGCGTGCTGCTCGACCACGAATACCTGCCCGTCGTCTCACCGCTCGGCGCGGATTCGCGCGGGCGCGTCTTCAACATCAACGCAGACACCATCGCCGCCGAAATCGCCGTGCGGCTGGAAGCCGAAAAGCTGATTCTCTTGAGCGACGTGGACGGGCTTTACCTGCGACCGGGCGAGTCGGCGACGAAACTCTCGCGCCTGACGGTTGAAGAGGTGACGAAACTGGTCAGCGACGGCGTCGCCACAGGCGGCATGATCCCGAAGCTGCAAAACATCACCGAGCTTCTCCATCGCGGCGTCCGCAGCGCACACATCATCAAAGGCTCTCTGCGCAACACACTGCTCTCCGAAGTCTTCACAGACGAAGGCACGGGCACGATGATCGTCGCGTGAGAGTGAATCGTTAGTAAGAGAGATAAATGTAGGAGCGGGGCAAGTTCGCAGCCTGCTCGATGATCAATCAAAGCCGTGAAGCGGCGACGATTCAAGCCGCGTAGCCGCGTCGATTTAAGCCGCGAAGCGGCGGCAGTTAATAGCCCCTACCGTCAGGTAGGGGTAGGAAGTGGGTTCAATACGTAGAAGCCCCGAAGGGGCGACACATTCGCGCGTTGCGTTGTGTCGCCCCTGCGGGGCTTCCTTGTTTTTATTGACACCGTCGATCCCCGCCCTCACGGATGGAGCTATTAACTGCCGCCGCTTCGCGGCTTTGAATCGTCGTTGCTTTGTGGCTCTGATTAGTCGCTGCTTCGCGGCTTGAATCGTCGCCGCTTCGCGGTTTTGATTAGTCACCGCTTCACGGCTTGAATCGTGCGGCGAAAAAAAACTTACGTTCGTTGATCCCTCTTCGCTCGGAGTGCCGCGTTAGCAGGTGGGACGGAAATTGAAGACCCGCGAGTGGAGTTTTATCCGACTTCCAAACGCGCCGCCATACAACTACCCCGTTATTTGCGTCCCTCTTGCGGGACGACCGCGCGTCCCTAAGTTATCAACTCTCTCACCATTAAGGAGCCGCAGATGACCTTCCCGAAAAACTTTTTACGGAAAATTTTAGTGCCGTGCCTGCTCGCGTTCGCCATTATGCCTCTGACCGCGTTCGCCGATAACCCGCACGCGCGTCCCTTCGGCGACGTGCAGACGCTCGCCCCGTTCCCCGTGCCTCCCGGCTCGCCCGAAGGCATCGTCGTCAAAGGCAACAAGGCTTACGTCTCCGGTCCCGCGCGCTTCGGCACGGCAGGACAGCCGCCCTCAATCGTCGTCGTCTACGACACGCGCACGGGCGAACAACTTGAGACGATCCAGATACAGGGCGAAGACCTCAGTCAGGAACACGCCAACTCCTGCGTCGCCTTCGACGGCGAGGGTCGTCTCTACGTCGTCAACACGCAACGCGGCATCGTGCGCATAGACCTCGTCAGCGGCGTGCAGACGGTGTACGCGCCGCCCGTGCCGAACCTTCTGCCCTTAGAAGTGCCGCCGCTCCCGAACGACATCGCGTTCGACCCGGCGGGCAATCTCTATCTCACCGATTCGCTGCAAGCGACGATCTGGCGCATCCCGCCCGGAGGCGGCGCGCCGCAGGTCTGGTTTCAGGACACCAGCCTCGCCACGCCCTTCGGCCCCAACGGCATCCGCATCAACCCCGACCGCACGAAAGTCTACTTCGCCGTCACGGCTGAAGGCGCGAACCAGTTCGGCTTCACCGGGGGCAAAATCTACACGCTGCCGCTCGTTGACGCGCCGACGGCGGCACAGTTGGAAGTCTTCCACCAGTACAACGGCGAAGGTCCGGACGGTATCGCCTTCGGACGCTCCGGTCGTCTCTACGTGATGCTGGCCTCGCCCGGCTTTTCCGGCGTCTCCGTTCTCAGCCCTGCGGGCGCGGAAGTCGCTCGTTTCGGAAACGCGCCCGGCAATCTCATCTCTCCTTTCAACTCACCGGCCAACGGCGCTTTCGACAAGCACGGCTCGCTGCTCGTAACGAATCACACCTTCGTGTTCCCCGGTAACGAGAGCGTGCTCAGCGTGTTCGTTGACGACAAGGAATCGCCGCTCGTGAAGCCGACGCTTCCCTGAAACGCCGCGAGAGTTTTATGCTGTGAGCAGGCGCGCAGCTGGAACGACGGCGCGCGTCGCCTGCTCGATGAAGAAACTCGACTTAAAACAAACTGACGCAGACGCCGGGACGAGGCGACCGTTGAGTCGCTTCGCCCGGCGTTTGTCTCAAGCGTGGAGGCGTCTCGCGCTGCCCTTTGACGCGCGCGTCGTCGTCGCAGTGTCGGGCGGGGCGGATTCGACCGCGCTCCTGCTGGCCTTCGACGAGTTGAACCGGGCGGGGCGGATGCCGTTGACTTTGAAAGTCGCGCATCTGGACCACGGGCTGCGCGGCGAGGCGGGCGCAGGCGACGCTCGCTTCGTGGCGGAATTGGCGGGCACGTTGGGTTATGAGGTGACAAGCGTGCGCGCGGCGGTCGGGCAGCGGCGTGCGGCGACGCGCGACAATCTTGAACAGGCGGCGCGGCGCGAGCGTTACGAGTTTTTGGGCGGCGTGGCGCGCGAGTGGGAAGCGTGCGCCGTCGCGGTGGCGCACACGGTCGAGGATCAGGCGGAGACGTTGTTGCTGGCGTTGCTGCGCGGGAGCGGGGCGCGCGGACTCGGCGGGATGCAAGCCAGCCGCCCGTTCGACGAGCGCGGGGACGGATTGCTGCTCGTGCGCCCGCTGCTCGATTGGGCGCGGCGCGCGGAGACGTTGGAGCATTGCGCGGGGCGCGGCGTCCGTGTGCGCCCGGACGAGATGAACGAGGACGAGCGGTTCGCGCGCGTGCGCGTGCGGCGGCAGTTGTTGCCTTTGTTGGAGACGTTCAACCCGCGCGCGGTCGAGACGCTGGCGCGCACCGCCGGACTGTTGCGCGCGGAGGCCGACGCTCTGGAACATCTCGGCGGGAAATTGTTGGACGAAGCCTGCCGCGACGCGTCGTCGAAAGCGGAGGCGAAGCGGGCGGAACACGCGGCGCGACGGTCGGCGGATGCACGCGACGCTATTGTGGATGAAAGGGACGCTATTGAAGACTCTCTGCCGCTCAGCGTCGAAGTGCTGCGCGGGGCGGACGGGGCGGTGCTGAGTTACGCGCTGCGCGGTTGGCTGAAGTCGAAGCGCGGCGACCTGCGGCGGATCGAGGCGACGCACATCGAAGCGGTGGCCGGATTGCTGGACGGCGTGCGCGGCGGGCGCGTGGCGGAGTTGCCGGGCGGGGCGAGCGTCGAGCGGCGACGCGGGCTGTTGTTGTTTCGCGCGGGGGAGCGGCGTGCGGGAAAGAGTTGAAAAAGGGCGGGTGGGGCTTTAGAATCAAAAGTGTCGCACATGGCCGCTCAGTTTTCGCGAGCGGTCTTTGGTTTTTAACGGGCAAATTTTTTCGAGGCGCGAGGACAAGATGGCAGAAGGCATCGTGGAACTTTACAGCGCGGCGCAGATCGCGGAACGCGTCGAGACGCTCGCGGGCGAAATCTCGCGCGCTTACGCGGGGCGCGAGTTGACCGTGCTCGGCGTGGTCGAAGACGGCTTCATGTTTCTCGCGGATCTGCTGCGCAAGCTCGACGTGCCGTTGCGCGTAGCCTTCGTCCGTTACGACCACCGCTCGCTCGGCGGCGTGCAGGATTTGAATTTCAGCACGCAACTCGACCTCGCGCGGCGCGACGTGCTGCTCGTAGAGGGCGTGATGGAGACGGGCGTGACGCAGGAGTATCTGAGCAAACAACTCGAATCGCGCGGCGCGTCGGTGAAACTCTGCGTGCTCGTCGATAAAGTTGACAGCCACCGCGTCGATTTGAAACCGGATTGGTGCGCGTTCGAGACGCGCGAGAATTACGTCTTCGGCTACGGTCTGGGGATGAACGAGCGCTGGCGGAATTTGCCCTATCTGGCGCGACCCGCCTGAGTCGTCTTTGTCACGAAAGTGCGATGGTTTCCGTGTACGGGTGGGCATGGTTTACAGGCGCAACGCGCCGCGCATCGCGGGCATCTTAAGAAGGCATTGACAAAGCCGGACTCCCACCCGCGAGCGGGCGCGTTTTATTTCCCGGCGACGGAGAGGCAAAAGCGTAGAGAGCCGGGCGGAAGCGACAACAGACGCCGTTATGGGTTATGATCGGCGTCGGAGGCAATACGGAATTGAGTTCAACAGCCAGACAAATAATTTTTTGGGTACTCATCTTGTTGGGCGCAGTGCTGCTTTACAAGGCTTTCTCGGGCAATCAGGGCGGACCGTCGAAGATTGACCTGAGCACCCTGAAGTCCAGAATCAACAAGCACGAGATCAACAACCTGACCGTCAAGCAGAGCGAAGCTCTCGCGACCGACACGAAAGGCGGGCAGTTGCGCGCCGACCTGTCGAACGCGCAGCAGCAGAGCAGCCTGATTGACGCCGCGACCAAACTCGACGAGAACGGCAATCCTTACGTCGCGAAGGTGGAAGACCTGTCGAGCGGCAACAGCATGCTCTGGGGCTTGCTCCTGACGTGGGCGCCGATCCTGCTCTTCATGGGCATCTGGATTTTCATGCTCCGGCAGATGCAGGCGGGCGGCAACAAGGCGCTCTCGTTCGGCAAGTCGCGCGCCAAGTTGCTGAACAACCAGCAGAAGCGCGTCACGTTCAAAGACGTGGCGGGCGTCGAAGAGGCGAAAGAGGAGTTGCAGGAGATCATCGAATTCCTCAAAGAGCCGCAGAAGTTTCAAAAACTCGGGGGGCGCATCCCGAAGGGCGTCCTGATGATGGGGCCGCCGGGAACGGGCAAGACCCTTCTTGCGCGCGCCGTCGCGGGCGAGGCCAACGTGCCGTTCTTCTCGATCTCCGGTTCCGACTTCGTAGAGATGTTCGTCGGCGTCGGCGCATCGCGCGTGCGCGACCTGTTCGAGCAGGGCAAGAAGAACGCGCCGTGCATCATCTTCATTGACGAGATCGATGCCGTCGGTCGGCATCGCGGCGCGGGACTTGGCGGCGGTCACGACGAGCGCGAACAGACTTTAAACCAGTTGCTCGTCGAGATGGACGGGTTTGAATCGAACGACGGCGTGATCCTGATGGCTTCGACCAACAGGCCGGACGTGCTCGATCCCGCTTTGCTCCGTCCCGGAAGATTCGACCGTCGCGTTGTCGTCTCGCGGCCTGACGTGCGCGGGCGCGAAGGCATTCTCAAAGTTCACACGCGCAAGATTCCGCTCGGCGAAGACGTAGACATCTCCATCCTCGCGCGCGGCACACCGGGCTTCACCGGCGCAGACCTCGCCAACCTCGTCAACGAGGCCGCTCTGAATGCGGCGCGTTACAACAAGAAGATCGTCATGCAGAACGATTTCGAGTTGGCGAAGGACAAGGTGCTGATGGGCGCGGAGCGCAAATCGATGGTCATCTCCAACGAGGAGAAGCGCATCACGGCCTATCACGAAGCGGGGCACACGCTCGTCGGCCTCAAAGTGCCGAACGCAGACCCCGTGCATAAGGTCACGATCATCCCGCGCGGGATGGCGCTCGGCCTTACGCAGCAGTTGCCGGAAGGCGACCGCTACAGCGCGACGCGAGAGTATCTGCTCGGCCAGATCGCGATCATGATGGGCGGGCGACTGGCGGAAGAGATTTTCCTGAACGACATCACGACGGGCGCGTCGAACGACATCGAGCGCGCGACGGAACTCGCCCGCGCGATGGTCTGCGAGTACGGCATGTCCGAACTCGGACCGCTCACCTTCGGCAAGAAAGAGGAGCAGATTTTCCTCGGTCGCGAGATTTCGCAACATCGCGACTTCTCCGAAGACACGGCGATCAAGATCGATCAGGAAGTGAGAAAGATCATCTCCGAGCAATACGAGCGCGCACGCAACATCATCACCGAGAACCGCGAGACGATGATCCGGCTTTCGGAGACGTTGCTGGAGCGCGAGTCGCTCGACGGCGTGCAGATTCGTCGCATCGTGGCGGGACTACCGCTCGATGAAGATCAGCCGCCCGCGTCGAAAGACGACGGGGAGCGTCCGCAACTGAAAGAGCCTTCGTCAACACCGCTCAAGCCGATCCTGCCGCCCATTACCGGCCCGGCCACGGCTTGAGGAACTTAACCGGATAAAGGTTGAATTAAGGGGAAGAGGTTAAAACCTCCTCCCCTTATTTCTTTGCCGGAGCCGACTCTTATTCGCCCTTGAGACGCCGGGCGCGCGACCGTAAACTTTCCCGATGACACGACTCCGCGAATGGAAACTCGCCCGCCGCACGCTCGCGCTCGGCGGGCGCACGCTCGTCATGGGCGTCTTGAACGTGACGCCCGACAGCTTCAGCGACGGCGGCCAGTTCTTCGATCTCGAACGCGCCGCCGCGCACGCCGCAGAGATGCTCGACGATGGCGCGGACATCATAGACATCGGCGGCGAATCAACCCGACCGGGCGGAGCACACGTCACGACGGAAGAAGAGTTGCGACGCATCGTGCCCATCGTCGAACGCCTCTACACCCAACTTCCAGATGCGCTCATCTCCGTCGACACGACGAAAGCAGAAGTGGCTCGCCGCGCGCTCGACGCCGGGGCTGAGATTGTCAACGACATCTCCGCGCTCCGTTTCGACGAGCGTGTCGCCGACGAGGCCGCGCGTGCGTGCGCGGGACTCGTGCTCATGCACTCGCGCGGCACGCCCGACACGCTGCACAGCCTGCCGCCCGTCGCGGACATTCTGCCGGAAGTGACGGAGAGCCTGCGCCGCAGCATCGCCGTCGCCGAAGGGCGCGGCGTCTCGCGCGCACAGATTGTAATTGACCCCGGCATCGGGTTCGGCAAGAGCCAACCGCAGAACCTTGAGTTGCTTGCCAAACTCGACGTGCTGGCCGCAGAGTTCGCAGACTTTCCGTTGCTCGTCGGCACGTCGCGCAAGTCGTTCATCGGGCGTCTGCTCGGCGACGCGCCACCCGACCGACGACTGCACGGCACGATGGCCTCGGCGACGGCGGCGATCCTGCACGGCGCGCATATCATCCGCGTCCACGACGTGCGCGCCGCCGTCGAAACCGCGCGCATCGCGGACGCCATAAAAGCCGTGAATCGTGAATCGTAAATAGAGGAAAGCACGTTTCCTTACTATTCACGATTTACGATTCACGATTTACGGTTTTTTTCTATTCACGATTTACGTCTTTTATCGTCGCTTGTCAGTCGTCGCTGTCTTAGCGTATCGTGCGGCGTTGACGTTTGGCGGGTGGGAAGAGAGGGAAGTGTCGAAAATGACGTTTGCGAAAAGAGCGGTGCGCGCGGCGTCGCTGCTGATTTTGTTGCTGTGCGCTTCGGGATTCACGGAATGTTACAAGCCGGTGACGAAGAGCGGGCTGCCGACGCACGTGCGCACGGTGGCCGTGCCGCCGTTTCAGAATCAGGCGTTGCGCTACAAGATCGAGTCGCGTTTTACGGAGGCGGTCGCCAACGAGATCATCCGGCGCGGTCATGGCCTGCGCGTGCAGAGCGAGACTGAGGGCGCGGACGCAGTGGTTGACGGGGTCATCCGCAGTTTCACTTTCTCCGGCGTGCTGCTGGACGAGCGCGGTCGCTCGCGCGTCTTCGAGGTGACGGTCGTCGGCGCGGTGACGGTGCGCGATCAGGTGCAGAACCGCGTGCTCTACGACAATCAGAACTACATCTATCGCGGCGAGTACGAGTTTACGAGCGACCCGCGTACCTTCTTCAACGAGGAAGACCCCGCCGTGCAGCGCATCGCGCGCAACTTCGCCGAGTCGCTCGTTTCAACTCTCGTCCACGGCTTCGGCGTCAACGAAGAGAAGAAAAAATGAGCGTGCTGACGCGCGAAAAATTGTGGAGCGAGTTGAAGGCGAAGCGCATCGCGCCGCTCTATCTGCTGTTCGGCGCGGAAGATTACCTGCGCGACGCGGCGGCGCGGCGCATCGCGGATGAATCCCTGCGCGGCGCGGGCTTGCGCGAGTTCAACGAAGCGAGTTTCAGCCTCGCGAGCGCGGACGTGCAGCAGGCGATTGCCGCCGCCGAACAACTCCCGATGATGTCGGAGCGTCGCGTCGTCCGCATCACTGATTTCGGCAAACTGCGCGAGGCGGACGAGGGCGCGCTCCTGCGCTACCTCACGCGTCCCGCCGAGAGTTCCGTCCTCGTCTTCGTCGCAGACGAACTCGACAAGCGGCGCAAGTTATCAAAGACGCTGCTGGAGACTTGCGTGAGCGTAGAGTTCGCAACGCTCTCCGACAACGAACTCGCCGCGTGGGCGCGCGACCACCTGAAGAAGTTGAAGGCCGACGCGGACGAACGCACGCTCCGGCAGATCATCGCGCTGGTGGGCACGAGCGTTCGTCGTCTCGTGAACGAGTTGGACAAACTGGCGACCGCCGCGCTGCCCGACGGTCATGTCACGATGGATTTAGTGGACGCGCTCGTCAGTCGTTCGCGTGAGTTGTCTAATTTCGAGTTGACGGATCACCTGATCGCGAAAGATCGCAAAGGCGCGCTCAGAACCCTGCGCCGCCTGCTCGACGACGAAGCAGAACCCGTGATGCTTCTGGGATTGATCGCGAGCAACTATCACCGCCTCGCGCTTGCTAAAGAATTGATGGCGGCGGGCAGGCCGAAGGAGGAGGTCTTCCGCCTCGTGCCGATGCCCTTCAACAAGCGCGAAGACTTTCTCGCCACCGCGCGCCGCACCGACTCGGCAGACCTCGCGCGCCGCATCACCCGCATCGCCTCGACCGACCTCGCCATCAAAACCTCTCTCGGCGGGGGCGGCGCACGCGGCGCACGCCTCCAACTCGAACTGCTCATCTGCGAACTGTCGAGCTAACGCTCAGGCCAGCCGTTCCAATCGCGCACGCTCATCAGAAATCCAGCGGCTTCAAATCTGGTTCGATCCAAGACGCTTTCGCTTCCGGCGTTTGAATCAACTCGCGGCTGTAATACTCGAAGGCGAGTTTTGAATTGCTATAGATCGTGAGCAGTTCGTTGGCGCGCTCGGCGAGGGGGCGCGCGGCGTCCGCTTGCACGAGAAAGTGGCGGACGAGTTTGAGCCAGAAGATCGTCAGGGTTTCGTTGTAGTTTGCCTGCGCGTTGTTGTGTTCCGTGTAGCGATGCAGCCCGTCGCGCATGCGCCCGGTCGCCGCCGCGTAGGGCAGACGCGAGAGATACCAGAGCGCGACCGCGAGGTGTGCGCCGTGGTCAAACTCCGCCGGCGGTACGGCGCAAGACTCGAAACTCTCGACCAGTTCCTCGATCTCCCGGTCGCTCCGGTAACGCTTCCGCCCATCACCTTCGACATTCATCTCCAACCTCCGTTTCCGGTCATTTCACCCAAAGCAAAAGCAGCGGGGCGGATCGAATAGGTTCGATCCGCCCCGCTGCCTTAAAGTTGCGTAAAGCTTTTCTCTTACTTCGCGCCCGCTTGATTGACGCGCGCCGTCAGACGCGACTTGTAGCGCGCGGCGGCGTTCCGGTGCAGGACGCCCTTTTGCACGGATTTATCAATGGTAGAAATCGTCTGCGAGAGCGTGGTCTGAATCGTGCCCGCATCTTCGCCTGTGAGCGCGGCGCGCAGTTTCTTGATTTCGGTGCGCAGACGCGTGCGGTTGCTGCGGTTGATTCCTTTGCGACGCTCATTCTGGCGCATGCGCTTCTCGGCTGATTTATGATTAGGCATCTTCTGAAACTCCGTCGGTGACTCTGTATAACTTGTGTTCTATTCCGCTCGCGCCGCCACAGACAACGATTTGACTGTGAGCGCAAAGGGCAAAGTATAGGTATCGCGGCGGGCTGTGTCAAGGCGCGGCCACCGGGGCGGGGGCGTGTAGTCGCCCGTCTTCGTTGACACATTTTGGGGCATGTAGTAGCGTTTTCCCTGCAACATGCAGAACCAAGATTGCTCACCTGCGCCCCCATTCCTACCCCTGTGGCACGAACCGCCCACGTAAGGAGATAGCACGTTCACTTGAAGAAGATTGAACTACCGCCGCGAGGAATCGAAACGCTTTTTGGCGTTCACGACCAGAACATCAAATATCTGGAATCACTGCTTGACGTGCGCGTTGACGCGCGCGGACAGGACTTAACCATCGACGGCGACCCGAAAGACGTTGCCACCGTCGAACGCATCCTCGAAGACTTCACCGCGCTCTTTTCGGAAGGCAAGACCTTCACCGACAAAGAACTGCGCGAAGCCTTCGCCCAGATCGCCGAAGACCGCGCCTACTCTCTGCGCGACTATTTCACCAAAGCGCGCTTCAACCCGACGGGCAAAAAACAGGTCGCGCCCAAGTCCGCCAATCAACGCCACTACATCGAAGCCATCCAGAACAAGGATGTCGTCTTCGGCGTCGGCGTCGCCGGAACGGGCAAAACTTATCTGGCCGTCGCGATGGCCGTGCAGGCTCTCATGCAGAAGCAGGTCAGCCGCATCGTCCTCGCGCGCCCCGCCGTCGAAGCGGGCGAGAAACTG
>Ga0307513_10002819_pt1 | contig 23846 bp, 11 predicted proteins | sample 15_EM_MG_FD_202174 | JGI IMG/M metagenome (GOLD analysis project Ga0307513, IMG submission 202174) | Populus trichocarpa ectomycorrhiza microbial communities from riparian zone in the Pacific Northwest, United States - 15_EM | ecosystem: Host-associated > Plants > Roots > Unclassified | place...
GAGCCAACCTTGAAATACCACCCTTGTTGTCGTTGACGTCTAACCGAGGTCCGTTATCCGGATCCGGGACATGGCGTGGCGGGCAGTTTGACTGGGGCGGTCGCCTCCCAAAGTGTAACGGAGGCGCGCGATGGTGGGCTCAGACCGGTCGGAAATCGGTCGTCGAGTGCAATGGCATAAGCCCGCCTGACTGCGAGACTGACAAGTCGAGCAGAGACGAAAGTCGGCCATAGTGATCCGGTGGTTCTGCGTGGAAGGGCCATCGCTCAACGAATAAAAGGTACTCTAGGGATAACAGGCTGATTTTGCCCAAGCGTCCACAGCGACGGCAAAGTTTGGCACCTCGATGTCGGCTCATCACATCCTGGGGCTGGAGCAGGTCCCAAGGGTTCGGCTGTTCGCCGATTAAAGTGGTACGTGAGCTGGGTTCAGAACGTCGTGAGACAGTTTGGTCCCTATCTGCCGTGGGTGTACGAAGCTTGAGAGGATCTGTCCCTAGTACGAGAGGACCGGGATGGACACACCTCTGGTGGACCTGTCGTGGCGCCAGCCGCGCAGCAGGGTAGCTAAGTGTGGAATAGATAACCGCTGAAAGCATCTAAGCGGGAAACTAACCTCAAAACAAGGCTTCGCCGAGAGCCGTGGTAGACCACCACGTTGATAGGCCAGGTGTGGAAGTGCCGCGAGGCATGTAGCTAACTGGTACTAATCGCTCGATCGGCTTGATCGTTCTTATCAAAACTCATGAGCGCTCGATTTGAGCTTGCTCCACAATGATGTCTTCTCATCCACATCCGTTTCGTTGACCTGGTGATTTTGCCGGGGGGTCCCCACCCGATCCCATTCCGAACTCGGTCGTTAAGCCCCCCTGGGCCGATGGTACTTCGTCTTAAGGCGCGGGAGAGTAGGTCGTCGCCAGGTCTACCAAACGGATGTGAGATCCAGACCCTTCAATCCACGATTTCAGACAGCTTTGCCGCGGGGTGGAGCAGCCCGGTAGCTCGTCAGGCTCATAACCTGAAGGTCACAGGTTCAAATCCTGTCCCCGCACCCAAAGTTTCCAACAGCCCCTGCTCGCGCGGGGGCTGTTTTCGTTTCCAGTCTACATTCGTGGGACGACCCGGCGCGGGGGCCAAGCTCGGACGCCGCGAATACTCGACGGATACTTGCTAAGGCGCCGACCCGTTGAGGACGCCAATCATCAGCATCCAGCGAGCCTGCGAAGTCTGCACCTCCTGCGCGAACACCACATCGAAGCCGGCTTGGCTCAGGCGGTGGGCGTGGTTGTGCGAGAACGAATTCTCATGCCCGAACGCGAACGACCCGGCCTGGCTCTGCAGATCGTGGTCCGGGGCGACGGGCTCGACGAGCGCGACCGCCGCGGGCGCCGAGCGGGCGAGCGCCTGGAGAAGTTTGTCCAGATTGTCCTGCGAGAAGTATTCGAGGACGCCGCCGTTGGAGAGGACAACCGTGCCGGGCCGCGGATTGGCCGTGAGCCAGTCTCGCGCCTCGGCCCTGGCGAACGACAGCGCGCCGCCGGCAGGCTGTTCAGCTGAGATTCGCGCGATGACCGCCGCATTGATGTCGAGACCGATCGCCTCGGAGATCGAGGGAAGGCGTCCGGCGCAGTAGGCCAGGACCTTCCCGTCGCCGCAGCCGATTTCCACAAGCCGCGAGAAGCGCGCGCCGGAGGCCCCAAGCACCCCGGCGAGGGCGTCGACCACCACGGCATGATGCTCGCTGAAGAGGTTGAAACGCTCTTCGGCATAGTGGTCGTGGAACCTGTCTCCGGAGTCCCCGATCCAGAAGGCCGCGAGGGCGTGTTCTATCGCAGCGGCATCGCCCCGCGACTGCGCGCGCCGCAGCCGCGCGTAGAGAATGGCGCGCTTCAGGGTCGGTAAGCGCGAGGTGTTGCGCGAGTCGTCGATCTCGCGGCCGAGCTCCGGGAGCGCCAGGTCCGCCACCCGACCGACCACCAGCTTGAGCGCGTCCTTGGCCCTGCTCATCCGGATCTAGCTGCAGATCGGTCGCGCAGCGGCGCGCTCGTCGCCGCGCCAGACCGCAAGGCAGCAAACCGTGTCGGGGTCGGACAGCGGGATGAACCGCAGGCTCGTCCGCGGTCCGCGCGGGCGCAGATAGCCGACCGGCCGGCCCCGCGAGAGCTTCAGCGATATGGCGCGAGGCTCAAGCGCCATGCCCTCGCCGGTGAGCTTCATCCGCGCCTCCTTGGCCGTCCAATAGGCCAGGAAGCGCCGGACCCGGCGCTGAGGGGGTAGGGCGGCCAGCGCAACCTGTTCTTCGCCGGTCAGGCAGGACCGCGCGAGACCCTCCAACTCGTCTTGGATGCGGTCAAATCGTTCGACGGTCTCGAGATCGATCCCGACCTCGCTGCCGCGAGTGATGGCCACAACCGCACGGGCGCCGGAGTGCGAGAGGTTGAAGCTGACGTCGTGGCCGTCGACAAACGGTTTTCCGCCCTCGCGGGTGGCGAGCGGGACATCCTTTGGCGGGAGCCGTGCGAACGCCCCAAGCCGTCGCCTGAGATAGCCGTGCGCCCGCACATACCGTTCGCGGTCGCGATCGAATACGAAGCTGGCGGCCCGGTCGCGTTCTTCGCTGCTCAAGTCCGCATAGGCGGCGGTCAGCGCGATGTCCGCGTCGGTGTCGAGGCAGCACTCGCCGATGTCGATGCGCTGCCCGAACTGGCCACCGGTTGACACAGGAAGTCTCATTTCACCCCCGCCGCGCCGTCGATCCGCTGCTCGAAGAAGACGGCGAGCTCGTCGGCGTGCCTGCCCTTCACCATCTCCAGGTGGCCACACTGGACCGCCTTGCGCGTGATGCTCGCGGGGTCGACGAGCTGGTCCCATCCAAGATACGGATACTTCGCGACGAAGATCTCCTCCTGCAGCGTTATTGGCCGCGAGATGACGAGGCTGATCGGTCCGGCGTAAGCCCCGCCCTGGTAGTTCCGGGCTGCGGCGAACCACGCCAGCGCCGTGCGCTTGCTCCGGGCAAGGGTGGGCCTTGCCAGCGCCAGCAGGTCGAGGCCCCGGCCGCGGAGGACAAAGTTCGTGGTCCGCGCCCATAGCTTTTCGGCCAGCGCGCCCGGACCCTGGCGGGCGAAGAGCCGGATTTCGTGCTGGAGCCGCTCCTTGAACGAAAACTGGATCGGCAGAGACATCGGGTCGGCGCCATTGGCCCTCGCCGCGAGCCCAGGCGCGTAGGTGTCGAGGAGGATGACCTCCGCCACCCGCTCACCGGCGGCCGTGAGTTGCCGCGCCATTTCAAAGGCCGTCTGAGCGCCTGCGGAGTAGCCCGCGAGCACATAGGGACCGTTTGGCTGGTGACGTCGGAGGTAGCGAATGTTCTCCGCCGCGATCTCTTCGATGGTCTCGCGCGGCGTATGCCCGAGGATGCCCCGCGTCTGAATGCCCACGACCATCCGGCGTCGACCGAGCGCGTTGCCGAGGTCGACCAGGTTGTTCAGGTTGCCGCCGGCCCCGCCGACGATGAAGAGCGGCGTCGCCTTGGCGCCCGGCCCGGGGTGGATGACGGTCGTGGTGTCCCAATCGGCCGACGGACCGGCCGCCGCGCCCGGCGCGCCGGACGGCGTCTGGGCATGAGCGATGACGTCGGCCAGGTCGCGGATCGTGGGATGGATGAAGAGGGTCGAGATCGCCAGGTCGGCCCCGAACCGACGCCGGATCCGGTCGAACAGCCGCACCGCCATCAGCGAGTGGCCTCCGAGATTGAAGAAGCTTTCTTCGACCGAGAGGACAGGCCGCTGCAGGAGGTCCGTCCAGATCGCGACGAGCTCCGTCTCCGTCTCGGTCTGCGGGGCCACGTTCTGGACGGCTTCGACCTCATCGACCGGCGTCCGCAGAAGCGCGTTACGATCCACCTTGCCGTTGACGGACAGAGGCAGTTCCGCCACGAGCCTGATCCGCGACGGGACCAGGTGCCTGGGCAGCCGATCGCGGAGCATGCGTGTCAGCCGCGCGGTCGTGAGCGAACTGTCGGCGCTGACGACGAAGGCGATCAGACGCCCGCCCTCGGCGCCGGGCTCGTGAACGACGACGGCCGTGCGAATGCCTTCGATCTCCTGAAGGGCCGCCTCGATCTCGCCGGGCTCGATCCGGAAGCCCCTGATCTTGATCTGGTCGTCGCGCCGGCCGAGGAACTCGATCGTCCCGTCGGGCAGGTGGCGGCAGATGTCTCCGGTTTTGTAGAGGCGCGCGCCGGCGCGGCCCGTGACCGTATCCGGCACGAAGGCCTGTTCCGTGAAGTCCGGTCGATTGAGGTAGCCAACCGCCAGGCCGTCGCCGCCGACCACGAGCTCGCCAGGCACGCCCGGGGGAACCAGTCGCAGGCGGTCGTCGACGATGTAGGCCTGGGTGTTGTTGATCGGCCGCCCGATCGGGACCGAGGATGAGCGCGGATCGAAGTCGCGCGGAATGCGGTGACAGCAGCTGAAGGTGGTGTTCTCGGTCGGGCCGTACCCGTTGATCAGCGTTGTCTTCGGAAGCATCGTCAGGGCGCGGCTGACGTGGGAGACGCTCAAGGCCTCGCCGCCGGTCAGCAGCTCCTCGACGCCGTCGAGGATCTCGGGCGCTTCATCGATGATGGTGTTGAAGAGCGCGGCCGTGAGCCACAGCGTTGTCACGCCCGACGACTTCAGGATCTCTTCGAGCCGCGAAAGCTCAGGCAGTTGATCCCCGGGCGGCACCACCAGCGTGCCGCCGTTGAGCAGGGCGCCCCAGATCTCGAAGGTCGAGGCGTCGAAGCTGGCCGGCGCGAGCTGCGCAAGGACCTTGGTCGCGTCCAGCGACGCGGAGTCGCCGCCGCGAACGAGCCTGGTCACGGCTCGCTGCGGCACGACCACGCCCTTGGCGGCGCCCGTCGAGCCGGAGGTGTACATGATGTAGGCGGGGTCGCCGCCATCCGCCGCGAGTAGAGGCGGACTCTCGCCAGCAAGCTCCGGCTGCGGCCCGTCCATAGCCAGGACGGCGACGCCGTCAGGCTCGAGGGTCCCGGCGAGGTCCGAAAGGGTCAGGAGCGCGACGGCCTGGCTGTTCTCAAGGATGAGTCGCGTCGCGGCCGCCGGAATCCCCGGCTCGATCGGTACGTAGCCCGCGCCGGCCTTGAGCGCCGCCAGCATGCCGACGATGAGGTCGAGCGAGCGGGGCAGCATCAGGCCCACGAAGGCGCCGCGGCTCACGCCCGTGTTGCGGAGCCTCGCCGCCCACTGGTCGGACAGCCTGTCGAGGTCGGCGTAGGACACGCGCCGCCGCGGCGTCGCATCGGTCGCGGTCTCTGCGACCAGCAGCGCGGTCTTGCCGGCGTGGAGCTTCGCGACCTCGCGGAACAGCGCCGGGAGCGAGGCGTCGCGGGGATAATCGGTCGCGGCGCCGTTCCAGTCCGAGAGCAGGCGCTGACGGTCGCCGGCGCCGATGATTTCAAGGGCGCCAAGCGGTGCGTCGGGATCGCCGGCGGCCGCGGCCAGAAGGCGCAGATACTCCTCCATGCGCCGCCGGATGGTCGCCTCATCGAAGAGTGCGATGTTGAACGTGCACTGGAGTTCGACGTCCGCGTCGGTTTCGACGAAGTTGAGGAAGAGATCGAGGTTCTCGTAGGCGCGGCCGACGGATCCGGCTTCCACCTCCAGGTCGGCGAAACCCATCTTCTTGGCGGACGGATCGAGATTGACGCCGATTGAAACCAGAGGCGCCCAGTCCGCGTCGCGATGCGGCTGAACTTCCTGGACGAAGGACAGGAAGTCGAAGTTCTGGTGTTCGAGCGCGTCCAGAACCGACCCGCCGATCCCGCGCAGGTGGCTGGCGAACCCTGCGTCCAGGTCGGCCGACAGGCGCAGCGGCAGGAAGTTCACGCAGTGGCCGACGAGGCCCTTGCCGCCCATCAACGGCTGTCCGGCCGCGGAGAAGCCGATCGGATTGTCGGCCACCCCGGTCAGGCGGGTGAGATAGGCGGCGAAACCGCCGATGAGCGAGGCGAAGAGCGTCGTACCGTTGTCCAGCGCGGCGCGGCGAAGGCCCGCGACCACGGCCGGATCGAGCCGGATCTCGAGGCGTTGCGCGGAATAATCGCGGTGCTTGGGCCGCGGACGGTCGCTGGGGAAGTCGACCCGCGGCAGCGCGCCGCCGTAGAGCTTGAGCCAGTAATCGCGCGCCTCGGCCCGGGCGTCGCGTTGCTCGGGCTGTCCCATGAAGCTGACGAAGTCGCCGAGCTGCTGTGCGGGTTCGAGCGCGGCGACGACGCCGGCCTTGCGCGCCGCGTAGAGGTCGCCGAGGTCGCGAAGCAGCACGCCGCAGGACCAGCCGTCGGCGATGATGTGATGCACGGTGAGCAGGACCAGATGCTGCTCGTCCTTCAGGCGGATGACCTTGCAGCGCACCAAAGGTCCGTCCACCAGGTCGAACGGCGAGGTGACCTGCTCGCGCCGGGCGCGCTCAATCCGGGCCGCCTGGGCGGTTTCGGTGTCCGCGCTTGCGTCGTCGAAGGTGAGCGGCGGCTCGATCGTCGGCCGGATGGTCTGTGTCAGGCCGTCTCGGTCGGGCGTGGAGCGCAAGGCCTCATGGCGGTCCGCGAGGTCGTTCAGCGAAGCGCGGAGCAGGTCGAGGTCGAACGGACCCGTCAGCTTCAGCGTGCTGCAGAGATTGTAGGAGCAGGAGGCCTCGGTGCTGAACTGGGCCGAGACCCAGATCTCCTGCTGGCCCGTGGTCATCGGGATCCGCCGCACGGCCGCGGGATCGCGCCCGTCCAGCAGGCCGACGCCGATCAGGGTGGTGACGCTGGCCTTGAAGGCTTCCCGGAAGGCCGCGAGATCCTCGTCGCTGTGCTCGGTCGTCAGGAAGATCGGCCGGCCTTCGTAGGTCAGGATGCCGCGGTTGCGCAGTTCGAAGAACAGCAGGTCCGCGTATTCCTGGTGTGCGGTGAAGGTCAGGCGCAGGACCGAGGAGAAGTGCTCCACCTTGATGGGCGTCTTGACCGCCGTCAGGAAGGCGTTGAGCTCGCCGACCAGCTTCGTCGAGCGGGCGTTCAGGTTTTCCTGCAGGGCAGGGCCCTCGCGCTTCAGGTGTTCGAGGGTCGCCTTGGTGGCCGCGAGCGCCATCGGATGGCGCACGAACGTGCCGGCGAACCAGGTCATGTCCGAGGTCGGCACCGAGTCGTCGCCGAACTCCCACATGCCCCCGTCGAGGGTGTCCATGTAGAGGGCGCTGCCGGTCACGATGCCGATCGGCAGGCCGCCGCCGGCCACCTTGCCGTAGGTCGCGATGTCGGCGCGAACGCCGAAGATCGCCTGCGCGCCGCCAGGGTGGGACCGGAACCCGGTGACCATCTCGTCGAACAGGAGCGGGATGCCGAGCTCTTCGGTGACCTTGCGCAGCTGGTGGAGATATTCGCGCGGCTGGAAGTCGGGGTTGCGGCTGCGGACCGGCTCCACCAGCACGAGTGCGATGTCGTCGGCGTTCTCGCGCAAGACGTCGAAAGCCTCCTGGTCTCCGTACTCGAGGACCATGGTGTTCTGGATCGCCTCGGCCGGGATGCCAGGCGCGCTGGGCACCGTCGTCTTGCGGCTTCCGGTTCCACTGCCGCGAACCTGCACCTCATCGAAGATGCCGTGGTAGTGGCCGTCGAACTTGGCGATCTTGGACTTGCCGGTGACCGTGCGCGCCATGCGGATCGCCGCGAGCACGGCTTCGGAGCCGGTGTTGCAGAACGCCACCCGCTCCATGCCCGTCATCTCGGACACCAGCCGGGCGACTTCCCCGGCCAGCACCGATTGCGGGCCGATGGCGAGCGTCCTGTCCAGTTGGGCGCGGATCGCGTCGACCACGAAGTCGGGCTGGTGACCGAGCATGGTCACCCCGTAGCCGCAGACCAGGTCGATGTACTCGTTACCGTCGACGTCCCAGATCTTCGAGCCCTTCGCCTGGTCGGAGAGGACCGGGTAGACCATCTCTTTCCAGCGAGACCGGAAGCCCTGCACGGTGCGCGGGTCGGCCAGAACCGACCGGTAGGCCTGGGTGTCGGCCTTGGCCTTGGGCGTGCGCCGGATCGTGGTGGCGATCAGCTGGTCGACATAGATTTCCTGCTCGGGCGTGAGCCCGGCGAGGATCGTCTTCCTGACGGTGGGCAGACCTGGGCTGTCTTCGGACCGGAACTTCGCGGCGACGTTGGCGCCAGCAACCGCGGCCGCTGCGGCGGCCGGAGGCGCGGCTTCGCCGATCGCGGCGTCGGCCTCGAGCGTCGTGTCGATGTAGGCCGCAAGCGCGTCCAGCACCGGCGTCGTCTCGATCAGCTGACGCGTGGTCATGCGGATCTTGAAAGCCTTCTTGAAGGCTGCGTTCGCCTGGGTGAGGAACAGGCTGTCGAAGCCCAGTTCCAGGAAGGTGGCGTGCGCGTCGATGCGCTCGATCGGCAGCCCGCTGAGCTTGCAGATGATCGACTTGAGTTGCGCGAGGATCTGCTCGTGGCGGGTCGCCAGGGCAGCCTCCGGCGCCGCGACAGCCGGTGTTTCAGCCGCAGCCTGCGAGACCGCGGCCGGGGAGGGCGTGACCTGGTCATTCGTCGCGTAGGGAACTGCGTCGATCCAGTGTCGGGTCCGCTCGAAGGGGTAGGTTGGCAGCGGGACGCGCCGGCGAGCGCCGCCTGCGAGCGCGGCCCAGTCGAGCTTGCCCCCGCCGAGCCAGAACTTGGCGATCGCGCCCATCAGGAAGTCGGTGTCTGAGCCGGATTCCTGGGGATGCCGTATGGTGGCGATGACGTCGTGGCCCGTGCCGCGCCGGGCATTCTGGCGCGTCAGCGTGCTCAGGACCTGGCCTGGACCGATTTCCAGGAAAATGCGCTCGGGGTCCTCGAGGAGCCGCGAAATCCCGTCCGCGAAGAGCACCGTCGAGCGCAGATGGCGGACCCAGTACTCGGGATCGGTCGCCTGATCGTCGGTGATCCAGTCGCCGGTGAGGTTGGACAGGAACGTGAGCTTCGGCTTCTGGAACGCGATGCCCTGCAAGGCCTCGCGGAATTCCCCCAGGATGGGTTCGACCATGGTGGAGTGGGCCGCGACGTTGATGTGCACGCGGCGGGTCTCGACGCCCTCGGCGGTCAAGGCGTCAGCCAGGGCCTGGACTGCATCGTCGGGGCCGGAGACGACGCACTGGTCGTCGTGGTTGATGGCGGCGATCGAGAGATCGGCCGAGAGTCGATCGCGCAGCGCGGATGCGGCCAGCGGCACACTCAGCATCGATCCCGACGGCAAAGTATCGAAGAGCCGGCCGCGGCACATGACGATGTCGATGGCGTCCTCGAGGGAGAAGACGCCGGCCACGCAGGCGGCCGTGTACTCGCCCATGCTGTGGCCGATCATCGCGCTGGGCTCGACGCCCCAGGACAGCCAGGTGCGGGCCATGGCGTATTCGGCGGCGAAGAGGGCGGGAAGCGCGATCGTCGGTTGGTCGAGTTCCCCGTCGCGCGCGAAGATGCGCTCGACCAGCGAGTGGCCGGTGCGCTTCTGGTAGATCGCGCTGCAGGCGTCGAGCGCCTCGCGGAATTCCGGGCGCGCCGCATAGAGGTCGCGCGCCATGCCGGCGTATTGCGCCCCGCCGCCCGGGAAGAGGAAGGTGACGGGCGGAGCGTCCGCCGCGGCGGTGTTGCGCAGCACGTCGCGGGGGGTCATCCGGCGCAGCTTGGCGATGGCGTCTGCGCGATCCGCGCAGACCAGGCTCACGCGCTTCTCGAACCGGCGACGACCGACCAGCAGCGTGTAGGCCACATCGGCAAGATTGGCGGTGTCGTGCTGCTCGAGCCAGTCCGCCAGGTCGGCGCAGCGCTTCGCGAGCGCGCCCTCCGTGCGTGCCGAAAGGGCCAGAAGCTGCGCGCCCACCGCCGGACTGGACGCCGGCCGAAGCGGCGCTTCCTCGATCAGGAGGTGCGCGTTGGTGCCGCCGAGGCCGAAGGAACTGATCCCGGCCCGGCGCGGAGCATCGCCGCGCTTCCACGCAACGGGCTCCGCCGCCACGAAGAACGGCGACTCCTCGAAGGCGATGCTCGGGTTCGGGGCGGTGAAATTCAGGCTCGGCGGGATGACCTCGTTTTCGAGCGCCAGGACCGCCTTGATAAGACCCGCCGCCGTCGCGCCTGCGTCCAGGTGGCCGATGTTGGTCTTGACCGATCCGAGAGCGCAGTAGCCCGTCTGTTCGCTGCTGACCCGGAACGCTCGCGTCAGGCCCTCGACCTCGATCGGATCCCCCAGCACCGTGCCGGTGCCGTGCGCCTCGATCAGGGACACCGAGTCGGCCGGAACGCCGGCTTTCTGATGCGCCTCTGCGATGACGCTGGCCTGCCCGGAAACGCTGGGCGCCGTGAACCCGGCCTTGAGGTCGCCGTCGTTGTTGACCGCCGAACCGATCAGGACGGCGTAGATGTGGTCGCCGCCGGCCAGGGCGTCCTCAAGACGCTTGAGCGCGACCATGGCCACGCCGCTGCCGCGAACCATCCCGTTGGCTTGCGCATCGAAGGCTCGGACGAAGCCGTCAGGTGAAAGCGGCCCGCCGTCCACATGCCGATAGCCGACGCGGTTGGGCGACAGCACCTTGGCCCCGCCGGCGAGCGCCACGTCGCACTCCCCCCTGCGCAGGCTCTCGGCCGCCATGTGAATGGCGACGCCGGAGGTGGAACAGGCCGTCTGCACCGTCAGCGCGGGGCCACGTAGCCCGAGCCGATAGGCGATGTGGGTGCTGGCGAAGTCGCGCTCGTTGCCGATGAGCATGTTGTACTCGGCGGCGTCCTCGCGCAGGTCCTGATGGCTCATCAGGTTGTTCAGCAGATAGGCGTTGCGGCCGACGCCGCCGAAGACGCCGACGTGATCTGAACCCTGTCTCGGATCCAGACCCGCGTCCTCAAGCGCCGTCCAAGCGGCCTCAAGCAGGATCCGCTGCTGCGGATCCATGAGGTCGGCCTCGCGGGGCGTGAATCCGAAGAAGGCGGCGTCAAACCCTTCGGCGTCGTCAAGCGGGAATGCGGCCGCGACATAGCTCGGGTCGTCGAGCTGAGCCGGATCTTCGCCGGCGGCCTCAAGGTCGGCGCGCGTAACCTCCACGCGACCCGAACGACCCGCCAGGATCATGTCCCAGAAACTCGCGACATCCGGCGCGCCGGCGAAGCGTCCGGCGAGGCCGACGATGGCGATACGGTCGTCCGTCGTTCTTGGCGGCGCGGGCGCGATCGGCTGGTCGGCCAGGCGAAGGCGCTGCTCGGCGATGCGGGCGATATTCGCGACCGTGGGTTTGTCGAAGAACTCCGCCACGCTGAGGTGCAGGTCGCGTTTGCTGCGGCAGATCTCGAGGAAGCGCATCGCCAGGAGCGACGTGCCGCCCAACTCGAAGAAGCGGTCGTGCCGGCCGACCCGGTCCACGCCGATCAGCGCGCCCCAGGTCTCCGCGACGAAGCGTTCGAGCTTGCCGCGCGGCGCAGCGAAGGCCTGTTCCAGGGTCGGCCGCTCGCGCTTGGGAACCTGCAGCGCGGCGCGGTCGAGCTTGCCCATGGCGGTCAGCGGCATGCTGTCCAGCACCGTGTAGGCTGAAGGAACCATGTATTTCGGAAGACGCTCCGCGGCGTAGGTTCGCAGTTCGGTCGCGCCGGGTGCGTCTTTGCGGTTCGCCGGGACGACCCAGGCGACCACGCGCCGTTCGTTGGCGCAGGCGCCCTCGACGGTCACAGCGGCGTCGGCAAGCTTCGGGTGAGTCTTCAGGACGTGTTCGATCTCGCCGAGCTCGATGCGGTGACCGGCGACCTTCACCTGCATGTCCTTGCGGCCCAGGAATTCGAGGTCGCCGCTGGGCAGCATCCGGACCTGGTCGCCGGTGCGATAGAACCTTCCGCCAGGCGCGTCCGCCCGCTGCACGAAGCGCTCGGCGGTCAGCTCCGGGCGGTCATGGTAGCCGAGCGCCAGGCCGTCCCCGGAGACGCAGAGCTCTCCGGCGTCGCCCTCGGGCACAGGATTGAGATCATCGTCAAGGATCGCGATCGCGGTGCTCTCGATCGGCCGTCCGATCGGCACGGTGGTCAGGGTCTCGGGCAGATCGCGCGGAATCCGGTAGCAGCAGGCGAAGGTGGTCGTCTCGGTGGGGCCGTAGCCGTTGACGAGGTTGGTGCGAAGCGCGGCGTTCGCCTTGCGGATATGGGGCGCCGACAGGGCCTCGCCGCCGACCAGCAGTTCCTCGACGCCCGCCAGCATGCCCACGTCGGCGTCGACGATCGCGTTGAAGAGCGAGCTTGTCAGCCAGAGCGTGTTGATCCGGGCGGTTTCCAGGACCGCGCGCAGCCGGGCGAAATCGGGAAGGCCGCTGTCGGGATAGATGACGCAGGTCCCGCCGTTCAGCAGGGCGCCCCAGATCTCAAAGGTGGCGGCGTCGAAGGACACCGGCGCCATCTGCAGGACGCGGCGATCCGGGCCGAACCTGGTGTAGCTGGCGCCGACGGTCAGTCGGAGGACCGCGCGGTGGGGTGTCACCACCCCCTTGGGCTCGCCGGTCGAGCCTGAGGTGTAGATGATGTAGGCCGGGTCGGCGGCGTCGACGTACGGGAGTTCCACCCCCGCCGGCGCGGGCGTGAGGCCGATCTCGACGATCAGCACGCCGTCAGATGCGATGTCCGGAGCGAGTCCCGCCGACAGGGCGATGACGCGGACGCCGCTGTCACGCTGCATGAAATCGAGGCGCTGACGCGGGTAGGACAGGTCGAGGGGCACGTAGACCCCGCCGGCCATGAGAACGCCGAGCATGGCGATGACCACGTCGAAATCCCGCCGCGTCGCAACGCCGACCCGGTCGCCCGACTTCACGCCGCTTGTGACCAACAGCCGGGCCAGATCCTGCGCTCGTGCGTCGAGATCGGCGTAGGTCAGGGTTTCGGTCGGCGCGCCGACCGTGCGGGCGAGTGCGAGCGCCACGGCGTTCGGCGTGCGCTGGACGCAGTCCTGGAATGCGACAGTGATCGCCGAGAAGTCGGGAAGCGGCGCCTCTTTAGCGGTCCACCCGAGATGTCCGGCGCTCAGATCGATCTTCATGCCCCACTACAGCCTCGTGCACGATCCCAAAGCGGCACAGGCCAAGCTTGGATTCACTTAAGGTCCGCAGCAAGCGTGCCAACCAACAATTGGTCGTGCGTTTCAACAGCGGCACCATACCAAGTCTCCGTTGAAAATTATAAAAGAACGATAAGGGTGTGACTGGAGAAGTTGAGCGACCGGTAAACGGCGACGACGCGGAAGAAGAAATGATTTTTTGATTAACCTATTTCACACAGTGAAGGTGTGACAACTAATTACGTATGGAATATTAAGTTATTATGTAACATGTTATTCAACTAATACCTGCGAGTATTGATTGAAGCGTCGAGAATACGCGTCCGATTTCGTCGGTATTGGCGATCAGGGGCGGGGAGAGGGCGATCGTGTCGCCTGTGGCCCGAAAGAGGACGCCGGCCTCGAGCCCCTTCACGAGAGTGTCATATCCACGCGCGCCGGGTGCATTGGGCCTCGGAGCCAGCTCGATAGCGGCCATCAGGCCGATGTTGCGCACGTCGATCACGTGGGGCGCCTCGCGCAGGGCGTGTGCTGCGCTTTCCCACGCTGAACTCAGGGCAGCGGCGCGCGTGAAGAGGCCGTCGCGCTGATAGATCTCCAGCGCCGCCAGTCCGGCCGCGCAGGCCACCGGATGGCCCGAGTAGGTGTAGCCGTGAAAGAACTCGATGGCGGCTTCCGGCCCAGTCATCAGGGCGTCATGCACCGCCCGGCTGGCGAAGACCGCGCCCATCGGCAGCACGCCGTTGGTGATGCCCTTGGCGGTGGTCATGAGGTCGGGCGTGACACCGAAGTACTGGGCGGCGAACGGGGCGCCCAGCCGTCCGAAGCCGGTGATCACTTCGTCGAAGATCAGCAGGATCCCGTGAGCGTCGCAGATCGCGCGCAACCGTTCGAGGTAGCCCACGGGCGGCGGCAGGACGCCGGCCGATCCAGCCACCGGCTCGACGATCACCGCAGCGATGGTCTCGGCGCCGTGCAGGGCGATCAGCTGCTCCAGGTCCTCGGCGCGTTCGGCCCCGTGCGCCGGCTGGCCGCGGGCGAAGGCGTTGCGCGCGGGATCGTGGGTGTGCCGGATGTGGTCGACGCCGGGGAGCAGCACGAAGGCTTTGCGGTTATTGACCAGGCCGCCGACCGAGATGCCGCCGAAGCCGACGCCGTGATACCCCTTCTCACGCCCGATGAGGCGGGTGCGCTGCCCCTGGCCGCGGGCGCGGTGATAGGCGAGCGCGATCTTCAGGGCGGTGTCGACGGACTCCGATCCGGAGTTGGTCAGGAAGATCCGGTCGAGACCCGCCGGCGCGATCTTGGCCAGGGCCAGGGTGAAGTCGAAGGCGATCGGGTGGCCCATCTGGAACGAGGGCGCGTAGTCCAGCGTCATCAGCTGGCGCGAAACCGCCTCGGCGATTTCCGGCCGCGCATGGCCCAGGTTGCAGCACCAGAGACCTGAGGTCCCGTCGAGGATCTCCCGGCCATCCTCGTCGCGGTAGTACATGCCGGCGGCCGACACCAGCAGGCGCGGATCGGCCTTGAACTGCCGGTTGGCGGTGAACGGCATCCAATAGGCGGAGAGGTCGGGGCGGTTGTTGCGATCGTAGGTTCCGTCCATGGCGTTCTCTCCAGGCCCGGAGCCAGGAAATCAGCTTACCGGGAAGCCCGCCACCGGATTGAGACGCGCCGCCGTGCAGCCGCGGCTTGGGCTAGTGGGCCTGCAGCCTGGTGGACGGCGGCGGGCCTGTCCGCGCCTTGGCGAAGACGGCCGGCGCCATCGCCTTGCCCTTGTTGCCCCAGGCGGCGCGCACATAGGTCATGATCGCCGCAAGCTCGGCGTCCGACAGGCTGTCCCTGAAGGCCGGCATGCCGCCGCGTCCGGTGAGCAACAGGAAGGCGACCGCCTTCTCATCGCCGAGGGCGATCTTGTCGCCCTTAAGGGCCGGGAAGGCGCCTGGGATGCCTTGCCCGGCCTTCTGGTGACAGGCTCCGCAGTTGTCGTTGTAGAGCTGCTCGGCGGTCGGCTGGGCGGCCGCAGACTGAGCGCCAAACATCCCCGCAATGGCCAGGCCGGCGGCCGCGATACGCAAATCCAATGCTCTCATCCCCTTAGGCCGCCTGCACCCGCTTGTGGATCTTGGCCAGCTGCTGCCAGGCCGACTCGATGGCTCCGGCCTGCCAACCGGTGATGTAGCTGATGTGCTCGCCGGCGAGATAGATGCGCCCGTCGGGTTCGCAGAGCACGGGGTATTCGTCCTTGCGGGTCTGGTCGTTCCACTCGACCCAGCCGCCCAGGTTGTACTGCACGCGGTGCCAGGCGACCGAGAAGGATTTCTCATAATTTTCAGCGTACTGAGGCATCACCTTGTTACCGAATGCGACGGCGAAGGCGGCGCGCTCGGCCGGCGACTTGGCGCTGATCTTCGCGGCGTTGCCCCCGAAATTGTAGTAGCCCAGCAGCACGCCCTTGTTCCCCATCCAGCCCCAGGACGGGAAGGAGATGGTCAGGATGTCGAGGTTGTCGGTGTAGATGTGGCCGCCGTAGATGTGGTCGTCCTCCTCCCAGAACCGGCGCTTCATCTGCAGGCCGATCTTGCCGACCGGCGCATAGGCCGGGGCGCCGATCGCCTGCTTGAATCGCGGCGAGACCTGCATGTCGATCGAGCGCAGCACCGACAGCGGGATGGTGCAGACGATGTAGTCGCCCTTGACAGACGACTTCTTGCCCGCGCCGTCGACGACGAAGACCTCCACGCCCGCGGCGTTCTGGGCGACCTTCTCCACCACGGTGGAATAGCGGATCGCGGGCTGGACCTTCTTCTCCATGGCCTTGACGATCTGGTCCATGCCGCCTGAGGGCTGGAACATGGTCCGCTGCTGGTCGTACGAGGTCACCGAGGCCAGCACCCGCCAGGCGCCGGAGCTCAGCACGTCGGTCATCGAGAACGGCGTGGACGGTTTGCCGGGACCAGGGTCGACGCCCGCGCCGGGGTCGACATCGAAGCCGCGGCCTTCCGCGCCGGTGTAGGCAAGGTCCTTGGGCGAGAGGTAGCCCTCGTCGATGAGGTAGGCGACCAGCCGGTCGCGGTCGTCGGCGGTGACCATGTCGTCGAGGCCGCCCTTCTTGGCGACCTTGGCCAGCATCTCGGCGGCGTGGCCGCGGGCGTCGGCGGCGATCTGGCCCTTGCGGACCGCCTTGGCCTTCAGGGGGCCCTTGCCGTTCTCGAAGAACAGGTAGGAGGCGTCGTTGTCGTTGACGAAGACCTCCAGCGGCACGCCCAGGGTCTTGGCGTAATGCAGGGTCGAGCGGTGGTGATAGGGGATCCGCCAGGGGCCGTGGTTGATATAGCCGCCTTCGTCGAAGTCGCAGGTCTGGGTCTCGCCGCCGAGTTCGGTCAGGCTGAAGCCCTTGCGGGCCGTCTGGGCCCGGCCGCCGGCGAAGCTGCGGGCCTCGATGATCTGGACCTCATAACCTGCTTTCATCGCCTCGATCGCGGTGGCCAAGCCGGCGATGCCGGCGCCCAGGACGATCAGCTTCTTGCCCTTGGCGGAGCCTGGCAGAGGCGGCGGTGCGTTGCTCGCCGAAGCGATCCCGTAGCCGAAGGCCTCCATGCCGGCCATCATCAGGCCCACGCCGCCGACCAGGCTCAAACGCTCAAGCAGCGTGCGGCGGCTCAACCCATTGCGATCCATAAAGCTACGACGCCTCCCCGGGACTTGCTCGAATGCGATGTCGTCATTGCCGTGATCGCCCGCACGTATCCAGGCGAAGCGGCGCCATGATGCGGCAGTCTGTCCGAATGCGGAAGGATTAGGCGCCGCTCGCTCGACCCCCGCGGAGTTCCGGCGCAGCCCGGTCGAGGTTCGACGCACTGGATTACCGCGAATTATCTTGGCGGCGGGCGCGGCCTGCCGGAGAAGAGGGCTTCACCGGACGCTGGGGGGCGTCGCCTAAGGGACCTCGCGCTTGATCGTCGCCCTCGCTTCCGCCGCCACCTTGCTGGCGGCCGGCCCCGAGCTGCCAAGCCTGCCGCCGATCCGGCGCGATCCACAGGTGACCTATCTCGACCGTTCCGGCGCTGTCCTGGGCGTGCGCGGCGGGCGGTTTGCGCCGCCGGTGAACCTCGATCGACTGCCGACCTACGTCCCCGCCGCCTTCGTCGCGATCGAGGACCGCCGCTTCTATGAGCACACCGGCTTCGATCCCGTCGGCATCGCGCGGGCGATCGTGACGGACCTGAGTTCCGGCAGCACCCGCCAGGGCGCCTCGACGATCACCCAGCAGCTGGCGCGCAACCTCTATCTCAATGCCGACCAGACTGTGGAGCGCAAGGCGCGTGAGATCGTCTACGCCGTGCAGCTGGAGCGGACCTATTCCAAGAAACAGATCCTCTCGCTCTACCTCAGCCGGGTCTATTTCGGCGGCGGCGCCTACGGCCTGGAGGCGGCCTCCCAGCGCTATTTCAACAAACCCGCGGCGCGCCTGACGATCCGCGAGGCCGCGATCCTGGCGGGCTGCCTGAAGTCGCCAACCAATTACAACCCGGCCGACAACCCTGAGGCGGCCGGGCAACGATCGAAGCTGGTGCTGGCGGCCATGCTGGAGACCGGCGCGATCAGCTCGGCGGACCACGCCAAGGCGCTGCGCCAGACCCCCAAGGCCGCCAAGACCGCGCCCACGGCCTCTGCGCAATATTTCGTCGACTGGCTGGACGGCCAGACACGCCAGATCGTCGGCGCGCCGAAGCAGGACCTGGTGGTCGAGACGACATTGGACAGCGGCATGGAGACGGCGGCGGGCGCGGCGCTGCGCAAGACCGTCACGGCGCACGAGAAGCAGGGCATAGGCCAGGCCGCCCTGGTGGCGGTGGACGGGGCAGGGCGCGTACGGGCGATGGTCGGCGGCGTCGACTATGCCAAGGGCCCCTACAACCGCGCCGTCGATGCGCACCGGCAGGCCGGGTCGGCCTGGAAGCCGTTCGTCTATCTGGCGGCGCTCGAGGCCGGCCGGACGCCGGAGACCATGGTCACCGACGAGCCGGTGACCATCAACGGCTGGTCGCCGCGCAACTATGAGCCGGAGTTCCGCGGGCCGCTGACCCTGGAACAGGCGCTGACCCACTCGGTCAACACCGTCGCCGTCCGCCTGGCCGATGAGGTAGGCCGTCCCAATGTGGCCGCCGCCGCGCGTCGCACGGGCATCGTCTCGGTTGTGAACACCGACCCGGCCATGGCGCTCGGCACCACCCTGGTCACGCCGCTCGAGATGACCCAGGCCTACGCCACATTCTCCAACGGCGGCGACCGCATCGCGGCCTACGGGTTAGAGCGGATCCGCACCGCCGGCGGCCAGGTGCTCTATCAGCGCAAGCCCGTGGCTCCTGCGGCCGCCGTCAACAATCCGCCGCTCAGCGAGCTGAACCAGATGCTGCGCACGGTGATGGTCTCCGGGACCGGCGTGAACGCCCGCGTTCCGGGCTATGACCTGGCCGGCAAGACGGGCACGACGTCGGACTACAAGGACGCCTGGTTTTGCGGCTTCACCGGCGGCTTCGCGAGCTGCGTCTGGATGGGACGTGACGACGCCAAACCGATGGTCCGCGTCTCCGGCGCCGGTGCGCCGTCAGAAGCCTGGCGCAGCTTCATGACGACGGCGCTGAAGCGGGTTCCGGTGCGCGCGATCCCGCCCGGTCCGCCGCCGCCGGCGCCTCTGCCGCCGATCGAGCAGGTGGCCGCGCCTGGCGCGCCCGCTGTCCCGCCGCCAGCGCCCGCCAGCCTCAGTCCTGTCCAGCAGGCCGTCCGCCCGCCAACACTTTGAACTGCCGCTCTGGGTCGTCCTGCGCCACGCGGCTTCCGTCGCGGAGCGTGGCCACCGACCCGTCGGCGCAGTACTGCAGGATGTAGGCCTTGCGGATCGAACCGCCCTTCAGGTTCGGCCCCGTGCGGTGAGGCGACAGCGACGAGAAGATGATCGCGTCTCCGGCCCGCGCCGGTACCGCGACCGCGTCCTCCACAGTCTCCAGGCACTTCAGCCCGATGCTCGTGGTCCAGTGATCAAGGGTGCCGGCGCGATGCAGCCCCGGCGCGATCCAGGGGCAGCCGTTCTCTTCGTCCACGTCCACCAGCGGCAGCCAGAAGGTCAGGTACTGCTCGGGCTCGATGAAGGTGTAGCCGTTGTCCTGGTGCCAGGGGAATTCGCGCGCCTCGCCGGTCTTCTTGTAGACGGACTGGTCCCAATAGAGGCGTACGTCGTCGCCCAGGAGGTCGTGGCAGACCCCTTGGAAGAACGGATGGGCCGCGAAGGCCTTCAGCACCGCCGAGCGCCGCGCGATGTGCGTGGTGAAGGTGATCACGTCGGCCGTGGCGATCGACACCGTGCCGCCGACCTGACGCAGCCGATCTTCGCCGACGGCCTCCAGCGGATCGATGGCCGCGGTCACGGCCGCCACCTCATCGCCCGAGAACGCGCCCTCGACCTTGATGAAGCCCTGGGTGTTGAAGGCGTCGCGCTGAGCCTCCGTCAGCTGGCGCAGCGGAACCTCGCGATCCTGCCACTGGAAGTCGCGGCTGAGCGGATGGGGACGCGGTTCAGGCATGACGAACTCCGGACAGAGCCGGCATCCTGCCATCGTCCTTGCGGACCGGCTACTTCGTGAAGATCGCCTTGGGCATGGTCATGTGCACGGCCTTGTTGCGGTCGACGATCTCGCTGATCGCCAGGTCGCCGGCGACGCTGGTCAGCATGTAGGAATCGTCGCGGCTCAGGCCCTTGGTCGCCACGAGGAAATCGACCATCTCGCGCACCGCCTTGTGGGTGGCGATCGAGAGGTCGTCGTCGAAGCCCATGGCGATGTAGTGGGTGGGCGTCTCGGCGCGGGGATAGGCGGTCTTCAGATCCTTGCGCACGATGAACTGCAGGGTCCCGACCAGCGAGGTTTCCAGCGCGGTGACGTCCACCTCGCCGTTGCCCTGGGCGGCATGGCCGTCGCCCACCTCGAAGAGCGCGCCTTTGTTGAAGACGGGCAGGAAGAGGGTGGTCCCGGCCACCAGCTCCTTGTTGTCCATGTTGCCGCCGTGGACGGTGGGCGGCGTGGAGTCATAGCGGCCGAAGCCGACCGGCGGGGCGACGCCCATGCTGCCGAAGAAGGGATGCAGCGGGATGGTCACGCCGGGGGCGAAATTGGCCACCATCTTGGCCTTGTCGAGCGGGACGATCTTGGTCCGCGCATAGGGGAAGTCGTCGGTGAGGATGCCGGCTCCGTATCGGAAGCCGTTGTAGGCATAGGGGATGGCCAGATCGATCTTGAGGATGCGGATCTCCAGCGTGTCGCCGGGCTCGGCGCCCTCGATGTAGACCGGACCCGTCAGGATGTGGCCGCCCGGCCCGCGGGCTGTGGCCGGAACCTTGTCATAGACCTCGCGCAGGGCCGCCTCGACCTGGTCGGGCGGCACGCCGTTGCGCTCCAGGCCCGCGGGACTGTTGGTGAGCAGGGTGTGGAAGACCACGGTGTCGCCGGACTTGATGGTCAGGACCGGCTTGGTGGTGGCGTCGTAGTTGCCCCAGGCGACGGTCGTGGGCGTGGCTTCCAGGGTGTAGGTCGTGCCCGCCGACTGTGCGTGCGCAGCCGGGCCGGCGAGGACGGCGGCGAGGACGGCGGCGAGCGCGACGGCTCCCAGGCGAATGTACATTTATGCTCTCCCCAGGCCGCTCCGGCGGCGGCGGCGAGTATCACGGCGAGGGCCGGCAGCGACAAGGCGCGCAGGCGCTTGGATCGCGAGGCTTGATTGTCCTGGCGTCATTTGCGGCTTCATTCTTGTCCGACGCGCCGATTGAAGGCACGGTACGGCGAACAGTTGTTTGAATTCCGGGAGCCGACATGTCCGACACGCTTGAGCCGAAGGCGTCGCCCGTCGCCGAGGACCTGGGTTTCGACCCGGAGGCGCTGAAGGCCCGCTACCGCGCCGAGCGCGACAAGCGCCTGCGCCGGGACGGCAACGAGCAGTATCAGGAGATCACGGGGTCCTTCGCCCATTACCTGGAAGACCCGTACGTGCCGCCGGGCTTCAGGCGCGATCCGATTGCCGACGAGGCGGAGGTCGTGGTGATCGGCGGCGGTTTCGGCGGCCTCCTGGCCGCGGCCAGGTTGCGCGAGGCCGGCATCGCCGACATCTGGATCATCGAGAAGGGCGGCGACTTCGGCGGCACCTGGTACTGGAACCGCTATCCCGGGGCGGCCTGCGACATCGAGAGCTACATCTACCTGCCGCTCCTGGAAGAGGTCGGCTACGTGCCGGTGGAGAAGTATTCCAGGGCGCCCGAAATCCTGGCCCACAGCCGCAAGATCGGCGAGCACTTCGACCTCTACAAGGGCGCCATCTTCCAGACCGAAGTCACCGAGCTTCGCTGGGACGACGAAATTTCGCGCTGGATCGTCAAGACCAACCGCGGCGACGCCATCAAGGCCCGCTTCGTGGCCATGGCCAACGGGCCGCTGCACCGGCCCAAGCTGCCCGGCATTCCCGGCGTGGAGACCTACAAGGGCCATTCATTCCACACCAGCCGCTGGGACTATGCCTACACCGGCGGCGATTCCGACGGCGGACTGACCGGCCTGGCCGGCAAGCGGGTGGGCATCATCGGCACCGGCGCGACGGCCGTGCAGTGCGTGCCCCACCTGGGCGCGGCGGCGGCAGAGCTGTTTGTCTTCCAGCGCACGCCATCCTCGATCGATGTGCGCGCCAACCGGCCGACCGACCCGCAGTGGGCCGAGAGCCTCGAGCCTGGCTGGCAGCAGAAGCGGATGAACAACTTCAACGTCCTGGTCTCCGGCGGCTTCCAGGACGAGGACCTGGTCAACGACGGCTGGACCGACATCATCCAGAACCTGCTGGTCATGGCCCGCAAGAAGATCGAAGCCGGCGAGGCGGTCGGCGACGTGCAGACCATGATGCAGCTCGCCGACTTCAAGAAGATGGAGCAGGTCCGCGCTCGTGTTGATCAAACCGTGCAGGACAAGGCGACCGCCGAGGCGCTGAAGCCCTACTACAACCAGTTCTGCAAGCGGCCGTGCTTCCACGACGAATATCTGGCGACCTTCAACCGGCCCAATGTCCATCTGATCGACACCGAGGGCCGCGGCGTCGAGCGGATCACCGACAAGGGCGTGGTGGTGGATGGCGTCGAGTACGAGCTCGACTGCCTGATCTATGCGACGGGCTTCGAGGTCGGGACCTCTTACACGCGGCGCTCAGGCTATGAGCTCTACGGCCGCGGCGGCCAGACCCTGACCGAGAGGTGGGCGGACGGGGTCTCGACCCTGCACGGCTTCCACAGCCGGGGCTTCCCCAACTGCTTCATCATCTCCAACACCCAATCGGGGTTCACCGCGAACTTCCCGCACATGATCAACGAGCAGTCGAAGCACGTCGCCTACGTCGTCAAGCACGCGGCGGACCATCAGATCCGCGTGGTGGAAGCCTCCGAGGAGGCCGAGGCCAAGTGGGTGCAGACCATCATCGACCTGTCGATCATGCGGGAGAAGTTCCTGCAGGAATGCACGCCCGGCTACTACAACAACGAGGGCCAGGTCGCCGCGATGAACAAGCGCAACGGCTCCTATGGCGCCGGGCCCGTGGCCTTCGTAAAGGTGCTGGAGGACTGGCGCGCCGAAGGCAGCCTGGCGGGCCTGGAGCTGAACTGAGCCGTTACTCGGTGGTGTCCACGGCCTCGACCTTGCGGCCTTCCTTTTCCGCCAGGCGGGCGCCGGCCAGGATGCCCGGGAGCGCGTAATTGCCCTCATGGCAGGCGTATTCGTAGACCGGCCCCTCCGCCGTATTCAGCGGCATCTCCGCCTTCCAGACCTGGCTGTAGGTCACCGGGTCGTCGACCGCGAACTGGTAGAGGATCTGAGTCGGCGAGACGCGGGTGAAGCGCTCGGTCACCTTGGCGCTCGGCGAGAGATAAACGCTGTTGCCGAAATAGGGGCGCAGCGCCTCGCCCGGATTGAAGTTGGTGGTCTCGACCACCAGCGTGTCGCCCTCCCACCAGCCATAGCTGTCGCCCATCCAGGGCCGGATGTCGGCCGTCGGGTGCTTCTTGTCGGAAAGCCGGATGATCCGGGCGTCGTGGTTCATCTCGACCACGATGGTGACGTAACCCGGCGCCTGCACGATCTGATAGTTGTTGTTGTAGAGCACGTTCAGCATCGGCGGGCCGGCGGTGGAGCCGAAGCCCAGGATGCAGCGCTCGCCTAGTGGGCGGAATTCCGGGCCATCGAAGGTGTTGCGCGCCTTGGAGAGGGTGTCGTCGTAGAGCTTCTTGCCCGCCGGCGAATAGGGCAGCTGCCCGTTCGCCGGATCGACGATCCAGGACGTCCGGACCTGACCCTTGATGCGGCCCATGGCGACGCCGGGATCGGTCCAGGAGGCGTTGTAGCCGCCGGGATCGGAGCCCGAGGGCGGGGCGCCGGCGTCAGGGTCGGTGGGCTTGTCCTGAGCCGCGCGCATCGCGGCGCGGCGCTTTTCGAGCGCGACAGCCTGTTCCTCGGTCAGCGTGAGGCTCTTGAACATCGGCGGCCGCTGCAGGCTGGTCAGGGAAGCGTTGGTCCAGGTTCCCTGCAGGTCAGGCTGACCAAAACTGGTGCGCGGCGCCTTGTAGTCGGCGGCGTGAACCGCGCCGGCCAGGAGCACGGTGACAGCGGCGAGGGCGAGGCGAAGGCGGTTCTTGGTCTGCATGCGCAAAATAGAACACTCG
>Ga0307513_10002821_pt1 | contig 23844 bp, 5 predicted proteins | sample 15_EM_MG_FD_202174 | JGI IMG/M metagenome (GOLD analysis project Ga0307513, IMG submission 202174) | Populus trichocarpa ectomycorrhiza microbial communities from riparian zone in the Pacific Northwest, United States - 15_EM | ecosystem: Host-associated > Plants > Roots > Unclassified | place...
AATACAAAAAAGACATAAATGTTTTTGGTTCGAGAAACAAAAATACAAACATGAAATAAATATATTTTTCAGATAATTTTAGAATGAATTTATATCATTTTAAAATAAAAAAGGCATGAAAATAAATCTATATATCTCAATTATCTCCTTCTTATTTATTTTAAGACAATAACTAAACATTTAATATAAAGAATCATTTTAATAAAAAAATGCCAAATTAATAAATAAAAATAAAAAGTTTTGAAATTGAATTACAATATAACACTAACTTTAGTATGTATGTAATTTGTTGAAATGATTAATAGAGAGGTTTATCATTTTAAATGAAAAAAGGTTTCCCTAGCAAGTAGCTGTATTTTTTTTTAATAAAAATAAAGGTTATCGCACTTTGTTTTAAAATAAAATAGTTTTCTTTTTAAAGTGGCAACTTTTTTTTGCATCTTAATCAAATATTATTTTTGGGCCACAATAGTTAAAAGCAATAGTGTTTTAAAAACACAACGATAGCAAACATACATTAAGGCTTAAAAAACACGATTTTGGATGTTAATTATCGAATTGATGATACTCTAGAATCAATTTAAATGACAATTAAGGTTGTTAAAAATATTTTTTTGATACAACATAAAAAATAAAATATAAATTCAAATTGTAAAATCATAAAATTGTAAGTAATTTTTTTAACTAATTATATATTGACAATTCCAATTAAGAAATTAAATTACATTAAAATCTAATAAAGTAAGTCAACAATATTATAATCAATGAGTGATCTAAATAAAATAAGAGAGATAAATAGTATGAATCAATAAATTAATAACATAGAGAAATAAAAAGTCTCATAACAAAACTTCTCAACACAAGAAAATTGCTGAATGGTAGGAAATATACATGAACCTGGTGACAACTTGGTTCCCATCACAATAAATCCTAATGGACCCCTTTTGGGTTGAAAGCTAATGAGCTTAAACTAGTAATTAATTAACATAAATTTAATAATAAAATAAACCCCTAAATAATGTCTAACGTGCTAGAAAAATTCAAATTAAAAATAATTATTAAAAAAAATAGAATAGAATAATAATAATAAAAATTTCATGTTAAAATTCCTCCATGTAGCCCGAATCTTTAATTTTCGCATATTCTTGGCAGATTTAAGTCTTGATTTTAAACATGTCGTTCTCTCTCATTTGGATGAATTATTGAGCCTGCGATATATGGTTGGAAAGCTTCCGATGTCTAGTTTCTAGCCCAACTTTAATCGCAGTAAAATTCCACCGATAGCTCCAAATATGTCCCAAATAATACACGAAGGTCTAGTTTGACATATTTGACAAGATTTGTCTATTAACTTTGACCCTCTGAAATATTATGTTCCCAAACTTCATTTGATCTAAAAATTTACCACAATATATTTTCATGTGTCTAATATATCCTTTCAAAATTCCAGCTTTATCCAATGTACGGTTTGAAAGATATGTGTCCAATATCGCAAAACTAGCCAATAGATATTTTAAAGTCAAATTTGAACCTAACTTGGTTCATATCATAAATTTAGTAAACTCATAAAATCGGACCAAGTTTACTGATGTTACCAATTTTATCGATTTTGCATGAGTTAAGTTTGATTTTACTGGTTTTCAAGTTTTTAGTCCGATTTTGCACTTTAGATACATGTTGACTCATAAAATCGTATGATTTTACAAGTTAACTCGTAATTTTAACAACAATGATGACAATAGTATACTTCTATATCTCCTTGAGGTATAATTACAGTCTTAGTCCTGAGAGGAGAGATAATAGAGTTTTTTCGGTAATTGTCTCTTGGGTAGTCGTTGAATAGACTTCTCAAATTGTATGGTTTGAACCAACACTCCAATTTTTTTTTTTTTATTAAAAGCTTTCTAAAATCTTGAGGCTCCAATCGTATTTGTGGAGTTAACATATGCATAGCCCGAGTTTTTTTGCCTTACTAAGCCCACAGACAAGTAAAAGAAAATCCTTCTCTGACTTAGAGCGATCAAATTACTGCATAAACTTTCTTATATAAAGAAGGATTGTTGACGCACTGATAAAGCAAGTGTGCCAACAACCATAAGAAAGTCTACAATACATCTTGTTCTAATAGTGCATTGATTATCTACCTTTGATGGTGATTATGGATGTCAATAATCCAACTCTTGAAAGAATAAATAATGGTTTTTTTATTAGTTTCCCACAGACGACGCCACTGTTGAGATTCATATGAATCCAATGGGCTTGAGGGCCAAGCTGATATCTTGGATAATAGGTTGATCTTTTGGTTTTGATGATTTGAATCGTTCTTCCTAGCCAAATTGGCTGATGGATAATACTTGATACCTATAAAAGGTCCCTTCTTGTGAATTTAGAAACTCTCCGATGCTTAAATGAGTATCATTTAAGAGAAAATACAATCATCTTTTAGAGAAGAATTCTAAGAATTGATATGCAATTAGGAGTGGAGAAAAAAAAAGAACCTCCCTTTAAGAGATATCATTGTCCCTTTTATAGCCCAAAAGGCTTATCTCTTTTCCAAGAGAAAGGATTGAAGTGTAAGTAAGATATACCTGGCTTATCAAGATAAAATATTTTTGACTCGTCAGGAAGTAAAATATCTTTGATTTATCATGGTGAAATATCTCTGACTCATCAAAGTAAAAAAGAGCATGAGCAACCATCTAGGTGGTGGCCCAGTGGTAAGAGCTTGGGACCAAGAGATTTGCTCCCTCTGTGGTCTCAGGTTCGAACCTTGTGGTTGCTCATATGATGACAACTGGAGGCTTACATGGTCGTTAACTTCAGGGCCCGTGAGATTAGTCGAGGTACGCGTAAGCTGGCCCGGACACCCACGTTAAACTAAAAAAAAAAAAAAAAAAGAGCATGAGCCTATAGATGATGGGTTCGAGCTCAGTGCTAGTAGCTCGCCAAATCCATATATATATCTAGGCTCATGGCTTAATTGGAACATGAGGTTGTTGGGTTATTACCTAACATTTGGTTACTTTTTTAGAAGAGATAATATTGGTTAATGCATCCTAGCATCCAACATATTTTTTTAAGTCAATGCAAGTCAATTTCGGGGGTCTTTCAATTGTGTATAAATGGGTGCTAGTGCTTCAAATATAGGAGGCCAGGAGGTGGATGTTTTTGAAACATGTAAACTGGAAACCTCAGCCAACTCAAAGAAACAGTCTGGTACATATCTTAGACTTGCTGTTCTTGATTAATTGGCTTATGTATTATTGGTTTTTTCTTTTCTTTTTATGTTAAACGTTAAAAGATATATATTTAGCTGTGGTTGTTATTTGAATTAACTGCCAATCAACGTACATCATCTCTCAGCTTTGCAAACAGAGAGTAAAAGTGACGATGAAAAGGAGACGGAGGATTAATAGCATGAGAAGGATTTCAGCTGAAATGGTTGAGATCAGCAAAGGACAGAACCAGATAAGGGAGAGACAGAAAGAAGTAGGAAAAAAATTTAAAGAAATAAGAAAGGAGACAGAGAAACTAAAAAGGGAAACTGATCTAATCTCCAAGCAGAGTGCTGCAAATCAACTCAGGCTTGATCTCATGTTTCAAATCGTGAAAGCAAGAGCGGACAATGACTCTGCAAAAGATGCTCTACTTACCGAAACCTTGCGGTTTGTTGCTCCAAACTCTTGACTTCTGTTTTTCCAGTTTATGTAATCATAAGACATTATGGCTTCAGCACGCTAAAGCCAGAGCGCCAGTTACTTGCTATTGTTGTTCACAACTTATTATTAGACTTGTGCGCGCGCGCTCGCGCTTAGTTAATTAGCATGCAATTTTTTTATGAGTTGGATATGCATAAATGAGTTTTTAAAAAATAATTATTTATATGCTAGAGAATTATTTTATAATAAATTTAAGTTTAAGTTTAAAATAGATTAACGAAAAAACAACTCAAACCCAAGACTCAGGCATCAAACCGAACCTAGTTGAGCTGATAATATTTTGCTAAAACTCATTTATGTCTCTTCTACCTCTGGTAATCTTATTTATTTTCTATGTGTTGTGTGATTACTGACTACAATATTTTCTATGTCTTTAATCTCTTACATTTGCAGTGAACTGATGGCCAAAACGAGAATTGGAGAGAAAGCAAGCTTTTGATCTATGGGAAGGGATCAAGCACGAACAAAGTTTAATTAAAGTCTTTGTTGTGGAATTAGAAAGTAAATAATATTTGTTCTGCAACTTGGAATTGCAATATTGCCTTCGGAAAGATGTATTTATTGCCTTCGGAAAAATTCAAAGGAATCGTCTTTTATCTCATCAAAAGCATCGAGCGTCTTGTTTGTTAACTTTTTTTTTTTTTTTTGGAAAATGCCCTCCAAGGACGGGGAATTCGCTAATTTTTTTAATCAACTATGTATTTCAACTTTTTTTTTAATTAAGTATCTCGATTCCTAATTATTTGCGATTAATCAATCAAGTCTTAATTGATGTTTGTTAAAGATAACATGGCACGAACTTTAACATGAAACTTCCAAAATCACGGCTAATGTAAGCAGTGATGAACTTATTAGAGTTGTATATTAAAAATTAAGAAAAATAAAACCTAAAAGTCGTCTTTACTATGTCGTAAGACAGATTCAAATTGCTATAATATCATCCGGTCACCGAACATCATTTTTCACGATAGAATTTGAAAATGTTTCGGTGTCCACTTCATAATAAGGCAGTACAAGCACCAAACTTATCTCTAATTTGGTATGATAATCTTTTTTTTTTTCACCTTTTAAAATTTCAGACCAACTCCTTTAATTTTTTTTTTATATTTGGTAACGATAACCTTTTTCTCGTTAATTTTTTTTATCAATATATTTATTGTTGTTACTTTTTTTTCATGTTATTTAAATTATTTTTTGAACCAATAACTCGAGTCTTAATTATTTTTTTCTTAGCATTATTTTTTTTATATTAGAAAAAAACTTATACACACTAAATCATATAAGAAATTGAATTCTACTTAGTTAAATTTTATTGAATGCAAACACAGAGACTAGTTTTATACTTTATAGAGAAAATTACTAAAAACATCTTGTAGTTTGAGCTTGAGCGGGCGAACGCTTTGCATATCAACTTTTTTAAAATTACACTTGGTATCTTTACTCAACACTGCCTTATCAAAAAGTTAAAAACAACCTTATATATTAATAAAGAAAATTACTAAAAACATTATGCAGTTTAAGCACATGAACACTTTACATACAAATTAACTTTCAAAAATATCATTGTATATTAATAATTAATCCACCATTATGCCATTGTAATTGCACATCTCTCTCTGCCACTCTCCTGATCGCCATTTACCCTTGAACCCTAGCCACCATTGTTCTCCTTCAACTCCGAGCCACCAACATTCACGCTTAACCCACACCCACCACTGTTTTCTCTCAATCTTAAGCCACCATTTTTTTTCCTTCACAACATGTTGCTCATCGAAATTATTTCTAATTTGATAGATGAATTAAAGTGTAATTTATATATATAAAAAAGATGATATTCAAAGTGTTTTCACACTCAAACTATATATGGGATGTTTTTAACAACCCTCCCTTTCATTTATAAGGACAAATTAAGCATAAAAAGTCGTAACATGTACTAAATAGCAAACATATAATATTTTTAACGTTTTTGGACAATCACTAATTACTGATCATAAATTGAAATTAATCATATAATTAGTAATATGATGTAAAGTTAGTATGCAAAGTATTTACATGTTCAAACTACAAAATGTTTAATTCTACTTGTTATTGTCACATCAGGTATGGATAAACTAGATTAATTTTTTTACATATAAATGTTTATGATATCAAATGTAGTAAAACTACAAAACAAAAAAACTCATTTACCATAAATAACTTCTATCGAAAAGAAAAATAATTACGATAAAGAAAAAAAAACTTTATAATCTAAAAACTTAGGAATATTGTGGTTAAAAAATATTATAAACTATTCTAAAACTTTTTCTATTTTTTTCAAAATTAACCACTTGTTTTATTATCATTGTTAGAATTGTAAAACAATATTATATATTTGCAATGCATATGGTAAAAAAAAAAAAACTATTGCTGTAAAAGATTTGCGTTAAACAATTTGTATGATTATATCTAAACAAATTCTAGATGTATAAATTATAAAAATGATGGATTTGTTTTTCCAAAAATAGCGGGCCATGGAATATTGTGGTTAAAAAATAAGTACGTTAATTTGGAAGTCAGTAGATCAAATATTATGAAGATTAATTATACACATTATTAGCATTTTTATTTCAAATTTTATTACTACGAGGACACGTGCACGAATTTTTTTTATTTATCTCCCGCGTTGACTATTTCTCTCCCACCGCTGCCGTCTCTTGTTTCGCCTCCTTCCATTGATCTCCCTCTAGAAGCTCAATTATTGGAGTGAGAAGGGACATCGCCAGTTATCGAGGGATCGGATCAGATTAGGTTAAAATAGTCGTGCGGCACGGTGAGGTTTTCGCGTGATCACTCCTCGTGCCATCCTCTTTATAAATAGCCTTGTTTAATTTGATCTGCAGATAGCATAACACTCAATGGATCCTCGTGGTATGGCACCATACTCCTGCCCTGAGGCCAGTACCATAAATAGTAAGTATACATCATCGCTTATTGCTTATCCTCTAGTGTAAATTTTAACATTGGTGTATGCGCATGTTCTTCCTTTCTTTTCTTTTGTGTTTTGGTATGTGTGTTTTGTTTGTCCTAGATCGATGTAATAAGCTAGGTTCCTCTAATTGCAACATCCATGAGAGGAAATCATCTCAAATTTTGACGGTTGGTTCTCAAAAAAGTGGCCGGTTTTCTGTCAGTACCGATGAATTTTGATAAAAGAGGTTCGGGACATATCCATGAGTAATGAATCTATTAACTCATGAATTGTCCACCTCTCTTTAAGCCCATGTTATTTCAATCTCTCTTTGATTATACTTGTTAGCACAAGGTGAAAGTCATATTCCTGGAAGATCACAAGAACAGAAAGGAAAGAAGAGAAAAAATGATTTTGGGAAGCATGGCAAGGGTTTCAAGGTAAAGAACACACTACTCTTTCTCTCTTACCTGAAGCTGAAATAAAACCCCGGAGAAAATTAAAAAGCAACTGTGGTTTTTTTTTTGTTCTTGTTCTTGTCTTGCAGAAAAGGAAAGAAGGGGTGAAGCAAGTCTTGAACAGTCTTGCTAAACAACTTCCACAGTTGAGCAACAAAATAGAAAACCAAGAAAAACTCGTGGATAAAATATTATTGCATCAAATGACGGTGCATCTCTTTCTCCTAGTTAGATTGTTAACATATTTTTTATCTACTGATGATTTTAAAATAAGAATTTATCATTTACGCGTCTAAAACCTAATAATCAATGACTAATTGGCGTTTGGTTTTCTGTGTGATATTCTATATTATTTATGATCTTGCAGCTTGGATCTGAAGTATTTGAGCTGCTTAAGGAGGAATCTGCAATCTTATGTCCAGATTCCAATAATTGGGAAACTAAAAAACTTTCTGACATCATCTTGCCATTGAAACATCGCAGCAAGATGCTTGACAAACGAATTCAACTTTTGTGTGAGATGATGGTGCTGAAATGATAATCTTCATGTTATCTTTGGACATTTATATATGCTTCTATAGACATTTGTGCAGTTCGATTCTAAAACTGCAGAGCTTATGTACGTCATATTTATGGTTTAATGAAGAGATGTTCTGTGAGTTTCACTGTGCTCTATATATTTATCCATCTCCCAACAAGTCAGGAATTAAGTATGCATATTTTTTCATGCTTCATGAAGAGTTTGATAAAGGTGAAATCTTGTGGCAGGTTCTCTGAGGGTTATCTTGTAATCGTATTTGGATTCTGGTTTTTATAGTAAGGTAAGCTCCTTCTTGTATATAGAAACTAAAAAACAGAAAGAAAGACAAAAACAATAGGTTAGGGTAATTAAGAGTGATGGACGCACTGTTAATCTCAATAGTAAGATTTTTGAAGAAGACAAGTAATGTCTTTGGTTTGTAGTTGGTGGCATGTGACAACCAGGCGTCTGGGATAATGGCGGTGATTTGGGATCTATTAAAAAGGATCTACAGTGGCTATTTTTAGAGATAAAGCTTTAGGTTAATATATTTTTTTGGAGTTTTCTTTTTAGAAATGTTGGAACACAAACCCTAGAATGCCTGTGCAAGTAAACATTGAAAAAATTAAAATAAAAAAGAAGTATGCATGATTCTTTTTAAAAGAGTAAGTTTATTTTTTTATAGCATGAACATGAAGACAAGAATAATTACAACGAATCTAAGAATAAAAAACCAAGGTTGCTATGTTTACGGTGTGCCTTACAAATAAAAAAAACAAACAAGCTTTTCTACCTAATTCATGGACAACATAAAAGTTCCGAATTTTTTGGTGTTAAATAATTAATACCCAATGAAATTTAAAGGTTTCTTTCACGCACCATCATCTCAAAAGACAAAACACATTTCTAAATCTTCATTAATTCTTCATTTATATATATTTTTTCATCAAAGAAATATATCAAGTCTAGATCACAACTAAATCATAAAAAAAAAACAAGTTTTAGTTTTTTTTCATTAATTATTTTCTAATAAAAAAACCCACATTTATACCTCAAGTTTTTTTTTTCATATTTTAAAATAAAAGACATGCAAAACTTGGATTAAACACAACTAAACCCTAAGAAAACCCGAACTTTGAGTTTCCATCCATGTTTAATTTTTTTTTCTAAAACAAATACACACACATTTGGCCATTATTTCTTTTTTCATATCTTGTGGTTAAAATATACAACATCCAGATTAAACCCAACTAAAATCTAAAAACTAACATTTTTATTTTCCATTCATGCAATTTGTCTTCCAAGAAACACAAAACACATAGTTAGTCCTATTTTTTTTTTTTTTTGGTAATCAATGACATAGAATATCTAGATTAACCCAACTATAACCTAAAAACATATTTTTTAGTTTCCATTCATGCATTTATCTTTTTAAGATAGAATATAAAAACACATATAAATAACCATTTAATTTGCATAAAAATCCTAAAGAAAGAAAAAGAAGAAATAAGGGTTGTGACTTACCTCAAAGATGATTCTAAAGTGGGGAGATGTTGTAGTGGCCTTAGTGGCAATAATGATAGAAAGGTATTTCACGCGGTTTTTTCTCTCTAGATTAGGGTTTATTTTTTCTTTTGGGTTTTTACTTCATTTTTAAAATGAAAAGACGTTATTTTGGTGCAAAAAAAAATCAGTTTTGAAAGACAAGTCCCTCACATTTTCCCCGTATTCAATTTTAGTCCTTGATTTTCCAATTATTTCAATTTTGATTGATTTTTCCTTTAGTCTTAATTTTCTCTTCAATTTTGCCCCTAATTAAATTAATAGGATCCCTTAATTTCAACATCTTTTTCATTTGGTTCTTGATCTTTTAATTATTGCATTTTTGGCCATTTTGCCCTTAATATGATTTTTTCTATTCCTTTGCACTTGTGATTGAATTAAAAGCATCCTGTAATTTCAACACCTTTTCTATTTTAATCTTTGATCTTTTAATTCTTTTATTTTTTATAAAATTGACTCTAAATTTAAAATTTTCTCTTCCATTAAGCGCTTGATTGAATTAATAGGCCCTTCAAAATTTTCCACAACTTTCATTATGGTCCTTAGCCATCCAATCCGTGCAATTATGACCAATTTCAGCCTATTTTCCCCAATTTCTCTTCAATTATACCCTTAATTGCACGCACCCATTATTTTTTGACCAAGTGTAATTTAAATTTTTACTTGATTATGATCCAAACTGTATTTTATTCTTTAAACCTTTTTCTTCAAAGATTTTTCTTTGGAAATGATTTTTTTTTTACTATTTTTTTCTTTGAAATTATTTTAAAAAAAATTATTTTGAAGACATTTTTTCATAAAGTTTTGAAGGGGGTAAAATTGATTATTAGAAACTTTATGGTTTCGAGTTAGAATTATTGTCGTTAAATAAATTTTTTTTTGTTAGATAGTTTTGTTTTAATAAAACTAGGGAACTTCTAAAAACTTTTTTCCTAAAACCACCAAGGGATTTATTGCCATAAAAAAAACTAAGAGACATCAATAAAACATTGTGCCTTGTGAGGGGTTTCATTAAAAATTCACACAATGAAACCAATTTTTTGGTCCACTGGATTTATTTTTCATCTTTGTTCCCTGATTTTTTAAAAAAAAATTATTCCTTTATCATTGCCTTTATTTGAAATTGGTCTTGGTGATTTGTTTTTTTATACTTGCATATAAAATTTTATCGTTCGTTTAATTCCTGGTTTGGAAAAATAATATTCAGTTTCATTGATTTAAAAGAATTAAAGTTTAGGGATTGGATTTGAAGCTTAAACAAATATTTAGTCGGTTTTTTTCTAAAATCAAGGACTGATTTGCATAAGTAAGGGAAGAGTTCATGTTTTTTTTTCCAGTCACTCAACTATTTTTTTATTTAATCCTTTCACATTGTTTTTATTTGGAATTTGAATTTATAATTTATTTTGGTTGCCTAAATATGAGGATCCTGTAATACTGAGAAAAAATTACAATTCTCGGTTAATGCTCAGTTTGGCAAAAAACATTGTTGACGTGAAATAATTAAGGTTTAAGGGATCAAAATTGAAACTAAAACAAATATGGTGGCCTCAAGTCAACAATCAGGGCAACTTTATTGGCGTGTATATTACATGGGCCAACATGTGAAGGACCGGTGCTTCCGGTTCTGTCTAGTAGTAAAACACCAGCTTATTCCTTGGTGGTGTTGGAAGTAGCTCGGAGAGAGCTTTCGAGAGAGGTTGCGTGTGTCGGTGGAGGAGCAATGATGGGGCTTTAGTGATATATTTTCTTCTCCTTCCTCTTTTCTCTCTTCTTTCCTCAAGATTCGTGCTAGCCTGGTCAAAATTAAAAGGTGTCTTGTCATTTTATTTTTATTTTTATGTCAAAGTTAATCATTATTATTTTGATTATTATTTTTTTGCTTTTGGTCCTTTTTAAAAATTAATTTTTTTTTTTAATTTCAACCTTTGACATTGGGTTGCTAAGGAATTGAGCTTTGTGATTTTTTTTACCGGGTGATTTTAGTCTCATGACCTGAGTCCTGAGTTTAAAAGGTTAGCCCAAATTGATATTAATATTTTTTAGATCCTATTTTACACTGATTTTTTTTTAATTTCATCATTTAACATTGAGTTTGTTGAAAATTGAACTTTGTCTTTTCTTCACTTTTCTTTGTATATGATTATCATGATCTCATGACCTAAATTGCAGGTTTGGTGAGTTAGCACGGGTTGACTTGGGTCTATTTTTTAGGTCACTTTTGTAAGAATGAATATTTTTTCGATTTCAACCTTTAATATTGTTTGGTTTGAGAATCAGGCTTAATAATTTTACCTGTTTTTCCTTCTATTAGGTTATCATGTCTGCATGATCTAGGTCACGAAGTTCGATAGACTTATCCAGGTGTGTTGGGTTTTATTGTCCTTTTTGTTCATTTTTATTTTTTAGCTTCGCCCTTCTATATTTGGATTTCGCTATCTTATTTGTTTTTATTTGCTTTCTATAGGATTATCTCAGTTTCATAACTTGATTTACGAGTTTGACATGTTAACCCGAGTATCTTTTTTTATCATTTTTTTTTCTATTTAGCCCTTTAACATCAAGTTGTTCAAGAATTGAGCCTCACAATTTTTTTTCTTATGGCAAGTTGTTTTTAATTTTACGCGTGATTTGATTTTTATTAGAAAATAACTCAAGTTAATTCATAATTACTGAATTAATTCAAATTAATTATTTTTATTAAAATAATAATATTTTTTAAATTTCTTGAAATTGATTTAATGAAACTTGAATAGAGTAATCAAATTACAAGTCCACCCAACCAAGTTAATTGAAATTGAATTTGTTTGAGCCAACGTCAGGTTTAAAAACTGAGGCCACCCCTCGCGAGTAGCGATATCGTCACAGACGGTGTACGGCCACGTAGTAACAGAGACAGGTACCAGAATCCAAATACATTATAAATCCCCTTTTATTATAAGTTGCGCCAAAAAGGAAAAAAAAAAAAAAAAACTTTTCCTCTAGAGGGAAACCAAGAGAAAGAGGCAGCGAGAAAATGCCAGTGGCTAGACCAGAGTCATCCGATTCAAGGACAAGGATCATCGCTCACGTTGACTTGGATTGCTTCTACGTTCAAGGTTTTCTATTCGTTTATTTATTAAAATAGACTCTCTCTCTCTCTCTCACTCACTTTCTGCATTTGTATTCATTGAATTATGTGATGTTTGTGCCTACCTGTGATTTGCCATTGTTATTTTTTTTTTAATGTTTTGGAAACTGGGTCATGCTTAGAATTTCCGAAATGAACCCTTGCAAATTTGCAATGCGCAATTGGATTTTGTTTTTACTTTGTATAGGGTATCATGTTGCTAAATGGAGATGGTTTTTTTTTTTTTGGAAATGCATCCCCTTTTTGTTTAATTTTTTCTCTCTTTTTTAAAAAAATGTAGTGGAGCAGCGTAAGCAGCCCGAGTTGAGGGGCTTACCTACAGCTGTGGTGCAGTACAATGAGTGGAAAGGTGGGGCTTTGATTGCAGTTAGTTACGAGGCTCGTAAACTTGGAGTCAATCGGTAATTATAATCTCCCAGTTTACTGTTTTCGTTGATGACTAGTCATTTCGAGGATGGCTGCATAAGAATCTGATATAATGGATTGATTTTAGTCACATGAGAGGTGACGATGCAAAAGAAGTTTGCCCACAAATTCACCTGGTTCAAGTACCTGTAGCTAGAGGTAAAGCTGACCTGAACACTTACCGCAATGCAGGTTCTGAGGTAATGTGGGATTTTGCTTTCTTATTTGTGCGAAGATTGAAGTTAATAACATGCATTCATGATGTGCTATTGTTGGATTTTTATTGAATCCTGCAGGTGGTGTCTATTCTGGCAAGAAAGGGTCGATGTGAGAGGGCTTCAATTGATGAAGTTTATCTTGACCTTACTGATTCAGCGGAGGCTATGCTGAGAGAAACTCCTCCAGAGAGCTTGGAATCAATAAATGAGGAATCTCGCAAATCACACATTTTGGGGCTTAAAAGTGAGGTATGAGTCAATCCTTTTGTATCTTTTGCCATTATGTTATGGTGGTAATTTACATGTAAGTTTGAAAGTTGATTTATGAGGCAAGTACCAATTCTTGCTGTTTGGGATAAAAATAAATTTTGGAAATTTGAAGATGGCATACTGGGTCTTCTGTTAGCTTTATCTTCTTCAAAAAGCTTAAAATTGCCGTTCTCCAATGCCCTTTTAACATCAATTCTGCACTCTAGCTTACAATGTTTTGTACTTCTGAATGACTGAATCTCTGTGTTTTCTTGAATGGGTTACCACCCTCTATTTGATATATAAAAACCTCAATCTTTTAAGTCTGGAAAAGAATATTTAACTTAGAACTCTGTTTTGGCTTAGTATTCTTGTATTTTTAAGTCTCTCTCTCTCTGTCATCTTCTCATTTTCAATGATTAACTGTTATGCTGGATTTGAGATTGAGATCAGGATGCAAATGATGCCCAAGAAAATGTGAGCAAGTGGTTACGTAGGAGTGATGCCAATCACCAAGACAAGTTACTAGCTTGTGGGGCCCTCATCGTGTCAGAACTTAGGATGGAAGTCTTAAAGGAAACCCAATTTACATGTTCTGCTGGCATTGCTCATAACAAGGTTGAAAAATGCTGATTTTATATTGTTATTTTTGTTTTCTTGTATATTGAATATGATCTTGCATTCATTCATTATATTTATGAATGAGTGGAATGTGATGTCTATGGTTCATATATAAATTTTTGTAGATGCTAGCCAAACTTGTAAGTGGCATGAATAAACCTGCGCAACAAACTGTTGTTCCCTCCTCATCTGTAAAAGGTTTGCTCGAATCATTGCCAATAAAGAAAATGTAAGGCTTTTTTGTTCCATTTATTTTCAAATTATGACAGGCTTCCTATTTGTGTTCTATTATTCTTCTTGAACTTCTTAAATTAAATATAATATTTTTGTTTGCTATAGGAAACAGCTTGGAGGGAAGCTGGGGACTTCATTGCAGACTGACCTGGGTGTGAACACTGTTGGAGACCTCCTGCAGTTTTCAGAGGAAAAGCTACAGGAACGTTTTGGCATAAATACAGGGTAAATATAGATTAAAATACAAGGAATACGGAAGCTTTAATTTCTTAGATTGAAGAACTATTCTGTTGAAAAGCTTTCTATGGTATTTGCACACAAATTTGAAAATGGTTAAAATCCTGCAATGATTGTTGCTTCCAGAAGGCTTAAAATGTGTTTCTATTCCCAAATTTATACTGTATCATTTTTTAGCTTCAAACATGTACTTTTCAAATATTGTTGTACTCCCAGTGTTCTAAACCTGTTTGTTTTTTTTGGCCATCCATGTCTTAAATGGTTTGTTATTCTTGATGTTGGATCAATCTTGTGGAAATATCCTTAAGCTTTACATATAACAGCTTGTTCCCATTAACATTTTTTTCAAACAATTGCAAGACACTGCTGCTAATTCTTTTTTTTTGTTTTTTTTTTTCACATGAACACCAGTACATGGTTGTGGAGCATTGCGAGAGGAATCAATGGGGAAGAAGTTCAGGGCCGCCTTCTCCCTAAGAGCCATGGTGCTGGGAAGTCATTTCCTGGTCCTCGTGCTTTGAAGACAATTGCTTCCGTATGAGTTTATTCTTAACCAAATGAAACAATTTTGTGCATGATGCTGCATGTTGTTGATCATCTCTGTGAGCTCATTGGCCCAGTGTCTCACATATATTTCATGAAGATTTCTCTGTTCTACGAAGAGAAGACAGGATAACAGGAAAAGTTGTTTCCCACTTATGTTTCTCTAATGAGACATCCTTTTTCAACAAAGTGCACAAAATTTCTGGTGCTATGAAATCATAATTGTGTCAAACAATAACACTTATTTAGAAAGGAAGCTTATTCTCTTCATTTGATTTTTTAAATACTGATTCTTTGGGATCTGCATAATCTAATTCTAATTGATAGTTGTTTGTTTTATTCCAGTCAAGTATTTTTCAACGCACTAAGCTTAACAAAGAAGGTAATCCAATTAAATATCTATCATTTCCTTGCTTGAATATCTCAGGTTCAACACTGGCTGAATCAACTTTGTGATGAGCTTAATGAACGTATTTGCTGTGATTTGGACCAAAATAAGCGAATTGCACACACTTTTACTGTTTATGCTAGCGCATACAAGGTGCTTATTTCCTTTCTGATCTGTTTTCCAACTATCTTGTCTATTATGTGCAAAAGTTACCATGTTTTTGTCTTTAATGTTATTACCTGCAGTCTTGCGACTCGGAATCATATAAAAAGTTCCCTTCAAAATCTTGTCCATTGAGATATGGGACTGCCAAGATTCAAGAGGATGCATTTAATCTATTTCAAGCTGGATTACGTGAATATATAGGTTCACACGGAGTCAAAACACTAGGTCATCATCACAACGGATGGGGAATAACTTCTCTTTCTGTTTCAGCAAGTAAAATTGTTGCTATACCATCTGTAAGTTTGATGTTTATTTGTCTCTAAGCTTGATCTCATGTGTTTTCTGTGCATCTAAAAGTGATATTAGGTTTTTCTTTTTAAAAATCCATTCAACGAATTTATCCTCTTCAAATCAAATCATGCAAAGAGGCTTCCTATGCTAGGAAAAGAATCTTTTCTGGAGTTTTCATACAATGGTTCCATGTTCTGTTTCTCCCTTCATTTTTATCTGTGCAATGTAACATGTATCCTTTGTGCATCTACTATAATTTGCTGCTAGATGATTATTAATCAGAGAGTGAGTTAGAGACTTTGTTTAAGAAAAAAAGAGAATATTTGAAGCATCTGTTTAGATAAGAAAATTGAGATCTTTGAAATTCTGTAGGATCCAGTCAGCTTTCTTTATTTGGATGACTTTGCAAACAGTTTAATTTAATCAAGCAACATTATGGTTGAGACTCATAGAACTATCTAGTGGAAAAGGCATGATAAAAATAAAGTCTGTGCTGTAGTTGGACATGGTGGTGGTGGAAGGAATGGCTGTAGCAGCGGTGATTCAGTATCAGTTAATGGGGTTGGCTGGTTGCGCAATGGGTAGTAAAACCGATGTGTAAAGTTATCGTTGGTGCCCCGTTGATAGTGGTAACTGTCGTTGTCGTTGGTGGTGTAATGTTGCAATATGGTGGTAGAAAATACTGAAGACGTTAATGACTGTATAAATATAATAAATTCAGCATTACTTGAGGAAAGTGCTTCATAATTATATGCTTGGCAACTTTTAAATGAACTTTTAAGTCTCATCCTTACAAGGAATTTAAGGGAGAGAGTTGGTTACACTTCTCTTAAATTCATTAGTTAATCTAATAGAGAAATTTTTGTTGGGAATTCCCAACCTCATCCTTGCTTCTCTGTTGTTCCTTCAACTATGTCATCCAAAAGCAACCTTAAGTAAATGGATTTTAACTCATTAATACTCTTCATCTTTTAGGGAACAGGTTCGATCACAAAATACTTTCATGGACAGTATACATCACCCTCTTCAAAGGAAACACAGGATAGCTTTGTCAAAGAAGCCATGCCATTATCACCGTCAGGTGATTTCAGCTTGACACATTTCAGTTGTGCCTCTTTTATATTCTTTCATTTTCTAATATTTCCCAAACAACTCAGGCAGTGAAAGCTATTCAGAGCTGGAACCAACTGATCAGCTGCAACCTGAGAATAATGTACCGTGTTTGGGTCTACAAGAACAGAAAAGAATTCCATGGAAAGATCAGGTTTTAGTGCAAAGTGAAGCCTTTCTGTTTTTATGGTATATTTTCCAATGTTACTTTTCAAAATACAACCCTTTGGTGTCTGGAATTGAACATCATGAAATACGGTTCCAACACCAATTCTATCCTTGAGAGAAGCTCCAGAGCCATCTACTATTTGACCAATTTAATTGAGATTGAAATGAGATATCAAAGAAATAGATAAGTTTTTGTATTGCGTATGTTGTTATTCTCTATGTTTATTTTTTGGCAGTATGATATTCTTCACATAGAATGCACTTACTATATGTGCTTGAGAGCTTATAATTGGGCTAGGATGTTAATTCCTTGCATGCTCATTTTGTAATTTGTTTCCCATGTATTATCCGAGTGTCTTCAATTACCATGATTCATACCGTGCTTCAATTATACATGATTCATCTCTTTGCAGGATTCATCTTGTTCTTCAACAGTGCAGACAAAGGATGGTTGTGGCAAGGGAGCCTCACCATCATCACCCTCAGGTGTTGTATTCCAGTTTTGCTCTTCCTAGTATACTAATGCTTTTGAATTTCCTTTTCCCGTTGTGATCAATCTGGTGTTTGTCTAGGAAGTGGATGTTGCTCACTTGTAAACCAAACCGGCTCTCAGGGAGCCTCCAGGGTTGATTCTACCATGCCTACTTTGGAACGACATAAAAGGAAAATAAAACCTTCTGATAAGGTACATGTTTTCACTTTTCCTATCTCCTCACTGATTATTACCTATGAAAACATACAAAAAATTCACTAGTGATTATTGCTTTTTCATTGTTCCTCGAAACCACCGCTAGCTTTTGCTGGTTGAAACTTTTTGTTTGTGGACAAAATGATCATTATCAATTTATTACAACAACAAAGCCTCAATCCCCAACTAGTTGGCATTGGTTATATGATCATTTGCACCATTCAGCTCAATCGTAAACCAAATCTGCCTCAATATTGAAAGGTTTCAGATTCTTTGATGCCACTTCCATCCATGTTATCTTAGGTGTTTCACTTCCCTGTTTCCCATTACTATCAATTTATTCCCACAAAAAATTGATTGGATGTTATGGAAGCATGCAGATGTCAAATTTGTTTGTCTTTAATAAACTATTTTTTTTTAAATGAACAAGCCTTTAATTTCAGCCCTTTGCTTGGTACAGTGTTAAAAGTTATCAGCTTACAACTAGAAAGTTGTGTTCTACTTTTCACCTTATGCCTAAATGCTGAAGGGTAGGGTAGATAATCCCCTTTTAGTTATCCAGGATGTAAAGTCCAAATTGTAAATTAAGTTTCTGGAAGTGATGGACAGTTTCTTTTAGTGTTATCCTTTACTTCCATGATTGGTTTTGTTTAAAAATTCTTTGTTTCTGAATTTAAAACAGAGTAAATAATTATAGTCAAAGTGGAATTAAGTCACAAGAAAGAAAGAAAGAAAAGATTAATTTTGATCTTATTAATAGGGTGCTAAATAACAATCTTGTGGAGAAAAGGAAGTTTGGTGCTGCTAATAATAATCTCATCTGACGCCATCTCATTCTGCTGTGAATTTTTGTTACATTTGATTTGTTTTTTAGAGTTGCTTGGATGACTTGGTGGGATAAGAATATGTTATTATAGCCTTGCTGCTCAAGTGTATACTGTAAGAATTGGCAGTTGGATCTGGGCCATATGATTCACTCTATAGTTAAACTTGCACAAGACTAGCCTGTGCTTGCAAAATAGGTGCATATGCATTTTCTCCGGGTTTTTTTTTGCCTGTCATATTTCCCAGTCAGGGTTTCCCCCCTTTAGCTTGCCTTTTTATTGTTTTGGAGCAGGGAACAATTTTGAAATTCTTGAAGAGCTACAATCTCTCGGGCTCCACACCGATGCAGGAGAATGTTGAAATGGTTAAAGGTACTAAAACGTGATCTTGGTGTCCTACTTTTACTTTCTATATTAAGGCACTCTTATCGATAGTTCCATTTTCTAGGCTCTCAATCTCCAAGTTGCAGCAGCTTGGAAGTGAATCAAGCTGAGCTGCCAAGACGGAGTCTTGCAGAATGTAGTACGAATGATGGCAGCAATAATTTGGATCAAAATGCACAAAGGGCATGGAATTACAAGATCGACGAGATTGATCACTCTATTGTTAATGAGTTGCCATCAGAAATCCAAGATGAAATTCGGGTCTGGCTCCAGGCTCATCAGCAACCTAGTATGGTTAAACGTCCTAGTATAATTAAACGAGGTTCTATTGCCCATTATTTCTCCCCAGACAGAAATACATAGCACAATCTCAGGCGACATCGTCCTGTATATAGGTGTTATGTATATGATTTACGCATTATATTATAATTAAAAAAAAAGCATCATTAACCCTGATTCAAAGCATGTGTAGTCGCAATCACATTGATTTGAGATTAATTGCAAGATAGCCTTGAGTTAGAGCTGACGCTTAGGTTTCTGGACGTAAATTATCCCGATTTAGATTAAGTGGTTTTTTGTATTTGCCCACTTGCCTGGAAGACTTGTGGATTATGTAGCTTGTATGTATTAATCTAGAAAAGAAATAAAATCTCTTAGTTGTTAATTTTAGGTGGCGTTTGGTATGAGATTAGAAGGTGAGAGAGAATTATTGCATGAGTAATTATTGTAATAATAATCTTTGAGAGTAAACATTGGTTTTTAAAGATATTTGTTGTGTTGATAAATTGGAAGGTAAATTGTTAGTGAAAATAGGAGAAAAATAGTTAAAATATTAGTAATGATTGTAGAAAACAATAAAAAGTTATTTTAGTGTATATTCGAGCTAAAAGTAATAGAGAGAATAAAAATAAATTAAAATAATTTAAGGGTTAATTTTTTGCCATTTTAAGGGTAAAGTTCAGACTCCTTTTAACCATTTTAGTCGCAAAACATTCTTAAATTTTACAAGAGCAAAATTTAAGATTTTTACATTCATACCGAACATAATCTTTTTTTTTTTCCAGGTTTTAATGTGCATATAAAATTGAATTTCATGTTTCAAAATAATCACTAATCAATTTAAAAGAAAATATTTGGACATCAGTACACTTCAATACAAAATTGGGATTCGTTTTGTGATTGTGACTACCCCCCTTCCGAAAAAAAGGGTCTTTTATGCGTTTTTTCTATAGAGAACAAATTACACTTACTATAATTTACTGAAGCTTCGCCTTTACTTTCTGTCAAAAAAATAATAATAATAATAATTATTGCCCATTTTTAATTGCACTTTTCTAATTGGCCTTTAAAAAACTATTTTTTAATTTTAGAAAAACACTAACACACCTACTAATGAGTCAACATTTTTTATGCCTTTTTTTAAAAGACATAATCTAGACTCAAGTGAACTTGTTTTTAGCAAGTTGTTAAATCCAATATATTTAAGCTTGTTTACGTGCTGAATCCAAGTTAATGTGGGTCTAGTAAGTTTCCAGATGAAATATACTTGGATTCAGTTATAAGCTGAGCCCAATATAGTAAGGTCTCACAAGTTGTTAGACTAAGTATATTTGGGCTCAACTATATGCCGAGCTCAAGGTAACATGAGTCTGGTAATTGTACTTAAGATAAGTCAGGTGATGAGCCCAACACAATGTTGGTATGACAAGTTGCTAGTCCCAGCATACTTGGATTCAACCATGTGACGAGCCCAAGGTGACATGAATTTGACAATTTACCAAACCCAACATATTTGTTTTCAGTCATGTGTTGAACCCAAGATAACACGGTTCTAGTAAATTACTAGACTCGTCTCCTCTGAACTTGGCTACACATCAAACCTAATTGGTCTAAAGGTAGTTAAAGATCCATATTATGACCTTAAGATTATGTATTAAGACTATTAAGATACTATTCATGTTAGAAATAATTATATCCCTATATCTATAGATATGTAAAAGTTTTTTAAGGGTCTACTACATTTTCATCTCATTAATGATTTTGTAATTGATATTTGTTCCTCGTTAATAATATATAAAAGTTCTTTATCTCTCATTAATTCTATCTAGACCATCTAACTCACTAGTCCCTCCACTCTATCAAAATAACAAGTTCCAGGGATTATAAATATTCCCTGAATCATCCAAGTAAAGGATTCAAAATTTCTATTCTCCAAACATTCATAATTTAACTCTTAGAGCATTTATCATACCAATACAAGAACAAACATCCTTGCTCTTGAAATTTAAAGCTCTTTTCTTCATTTATTATATTTTTCTTTTTATAAGTTATTGACTTTATCATCGAATCCATAAACCCAACCGAAATAAACTATTTTGCAGGTATCAGAACTTCTACCACCAATCATATACTTCCTGAGCTATGGAGAAGGTTAACTATGAAATGAATATGAACACATGATTAATCACTGAATAACCCTATTCTTAAGCATATCAGATTTTAAAACATCATCATCTACAATTGTAAAACTAGTATTACTGCAAATCTGTTGAGCTATAGCCAAGTTTGTGAAATTGTTAACACAGTATTGTATGCACTTCTATATAACGACCACTTCATGGATGATATGTGATGATGAGCTTTTGCTCTACTGGTTAAGACAATTAAATTACAAAATATAACAAATTAATTACAACTCAGAAGGCAGAGCATATGGTAAAGCAAAAATACCCCTCATCCTCTGGTGTGACTGGCAAGTGGTATATGATCCTTATGTCGTGTATCATCCAAGTTTCAAAAACATTCTGATGAATGCCTCAGAAGTCGAATGCCATATTTAATAACAGTGGACCCAACAATATCCAAGAACAGAAACAGAAACACTGCATGAAGAAGAAATTGGGGACAAGGCAGAAAAGCCATATCCTGCTTAAAAGCTTCCCATTTAATACTATGATCAAACTAAGTAGACTATACCAAGAGCTGGAAGGAAATGAAACCAATTGCATTGAACTTAGAGATTGATTAATTATAACAACTACTATTAATCCATGAATAGTTTATGCAGCGATTGGCTCTGGAGCAACAGCCACCTTCGTCCGTTTCGAAATCTCTTCGAACAGACGAAAGGAGCATATAAAAGCAACTAGGAAAAAATATATTGTTGCTAAGCCAATTATGACCATCAGCACCACATTAATGACCTCTGTTGCTCTCAAATGCTTAATCATGCAAATCAGGAAGGTTAAGCAGAAACCCCCGAAGGGCCCTGTTATACAAGCTCCAATTGTATGTTCAAGCATTAACGAATCACTCTCCAATTCATTGCGGTTCATTTTGTGGTCCAAATCCTGTTCAAATAACACATCAGAAGATATAAAGGTATACATTATTAAAGTTGAGAAAAATGGCACTTTGAAATTATTATTTTTCATGTATTTGCAAATTTCTGATTTTGGTATTGTTGGTATTTGTTTCAATGGCCCGAGATGAATTGACAGGTTGCATCTTTGACAGGGATAATATTGATTCATTCGACATGTTTTGTAATAACTCTCCTGATTTTTGGCGTTTGGCATACATAATCTAGAGAACAACGCAGACTCATGCAAGTTAAATAAATCCTTTTCCTGATAAATTTTCTTCATTTCTTGCAGTATTCATTCCAAGAAGCTAACAATACGTCTCCATAGAAACTAAAAAAGAAGAACAAGGGATTACAAGTACTAACCTGAGGTGCTTGTGCTGGGAAAGTTCCTCACAATGAATTCTCTCTTGAACTTTTATCTTCAGATTCTACATGGATATTTACTTATTTTCAGACTGTAAGTAACAGATTTCTTTTTTAACATTTATATTTGCCTCAATCAGGAGCAAGAGCGCATAGTAGTTAGCGGAAAAGGAATTAGAAGCTCAAGTGATCAGTCCTCTCTACTATCTGTTTTAGCTGTCAAAAGTTAATATATGAGAACTAAGAAGCGGTCAAGTTAGTTAGATCATATATCAGATCGAAACACCATTTTAGCTTAAATTGTTAGTGTTTATCACCTTGTTTGGATTGGGTATAAAAGCACCGGCACCACCTTATGATCACAATTTTCTTTCACCACAAGTTTCATTCAAATATGTGGGGTTCACTGCAAATTCATGTCAATGGGTATTTGGCTCCTTGGAAGTGGCAATCAAGGGTTCAATTTTCGATTTTTGTTTGAAATTGAGTTTGTTCATGTAAGAGACCGTCCTAATTAGATCCTCATATTTATTGTAGTGCTCCTATCAATTACATGCGATGACAGATATTAAGCCAGATTTTTATTTATTTTTTTAATACTATCAACTAACCACTAATAATTATCTACTTGTAAAAAAAAAAAAAAACTACAAATTCATAAAAGAAAAATGTATGGCTAGCACACAAGTCGCAGCGACATTGGCACCTTTATTTTCAAATAAACATTCTGTTGTCTGTAAAAAATAAAGCAAGGCGCATGCGCAGGCCTGGCTTTTTTTTTTTTTATCATTTCAAAATAATTTAATAATATTTTTTTTTATCTTGACACAGTTCTTCAGTATTATAAGTTTTCATTTGAATTTTTTTAATTTTTTTAATTATTATATATCTGATATGAAAATAATAATGCTAATAATAAATTGTTCAAATTATTTTTTATTCTTAAAACTTTTAATTTTAATATATTTACAAAGCTTTCAATCACATATAAATTATGGATATATTATATTGATTGTTTTATTAACTTGCTTTGACAATCATAAAGTATTTTTGTTTTAAGTGTGTGTATATATATATACTGATAAAAAAAATTAAAATGATTGTATTTTTGTTTTTAATAACAATGTCAAAAAATTCTCTGAGACCATAATAATTTTTTTATGTTTAAAAAAAATTTGATTTCCCATAAGGTTTCCCATAACATATTACATACATACAAACTAATATAAACTTAAATAATTGGTACCGAGTT